>Ga0155225_120_pt2 | contig 1943 bp, 3 predicted proteins | sample RifCSPhighO2_02_FD_106193 | JGI IMG/M metagenome (GOLD analysis project Ga0155225, IMG submission 106193) | Candidatus Spechtbacteria bacterium RIFCSPHIGHO2_02_FULL_43_15b | reverse complement strand
AATCCGATAAGCGGGTCATCTTTTCCATCGGGGTCAGTCGTAGTATTTACGGGAACGGCATCAGATGCCGAAGACGGGAATATAACTTCAAATTTGTCGTGGAATTCAAGCGTAAACGGGAGTATAGGATTCGGCGGGAGTTTTTCTGTAAGCGTTTTTAGCATGGGGACGCACACGATAACAGCGTCTGTAATAGATTCCGGAGGGAGTTCGAGCGGTGATTCAATAAACATTAGTATAACGGGCGGGGCAGGGATATGCGGGGACGGAATTATAAATACCGGAGAGGCGTGCGACGACGGAAATACCGTTCAACTTGACGGGTGTTATTCCGATTGCCGGCTTTTCGTAGCGCCGGTAAGTCCGGTTTCCGCGCCCGAAAGTTCGGCAGTCAACTTCACGGCAAATGTGAGAGATTCGTATTCGTCCGGAGGGGTGTCCCAGTGCGAATTTTTTGTGAATTCGGTATCTCAAGGAAGTATGGGTCTTAGTCAAAACCCCTGTAAGAATTGCACAGCGACCAAAAATTACACATTTCAAGGGGGTTCGCCGAATCCATCAAGTATCGTTATTCAATGTTCTAGCACCGGAGGGGGAGGGGTATCTGAAGAATCCAATTCCAGTATTTCGGTATTTCCGGCGCCTCCGCAGACATCTCCGCCGATATCAATGTGCATTTCGCCAAATACATGCGTCTCCGTCGGGTCGTGCGGTACTATCGTTACGGGAGATTCGTGTTCAACGGCTGGACAGGAGTGCTGTATGTCCGCGACTTTAACATCCGGTATGGTAAAGATAATAGATATTCTGAATAATATAGTAGATTTTATCCTGAATTTGGTAATGGGGATTCTTATACTCGAGATATTGTGGGTGGCGTTTAAGTTTATGACATCGGGCAAGGATCCGGCAAAGGTTGCGTCTGCCAGATCCGCCTTCATTTGGGCTATTGCCGGTTTAGTTGTGGTGTTATTGGCAAAAGTATTTATTGCGCTTGTCGAGGGAGTTTTAGCATGAGGAGTAGTAGTAATTTGCATTGACTGCCAGTCATTTTTATGGTAAAAATTATCATCGATTCAGCGATGATTTTTTGTACTTTCAAAAAGAGGTGAAAACTCAAACAACCGGCGTGTGCGGCGAGGGAGTATTCAAAACATCAAAAAATCTAGCGAGGTTAAAGATGTTGAAGAGAAGCTTAATTTTCTTTCTCGCGGCGATTGGGTTGCTTGTGTCGGTTTCAGCGGGTGAAGCAAGTGAAGTTTTAGCCGATACTTTTTCCGGCTCTGGTTCGGTGGAGTTAAGAGATCACATGGCGGATTCCGGGCATACCTATAACTTAATTCAAGGCGTAGCAAACGAATGCGTGGTGGAAAGCGGCATTTTAATATGCAAAGCCGCGCAAAGCTTTCCTTATAAGGTTAAAATTTTCAATCCAGACGGAACTGAACTCGAAATGGTTTCAGGAAGTTTTATAGCAATGCTTGAAATGTTCCCTCGCGGGAATTTTAGGGTGGAATTAAGGAAAAATTCTTTTGTTACCGTAGAAACACAGATTGATCTTAAAACATGCGTTCGCGTGTTCAATGAATATATTGATGGATCCGGCACAATCAAGGAAAGCGTATGTTTCGCGGCGCCGGCGTCAAAGGGCGAATTCAAAGTGGAATTTTCCCCCGCATTTCTCGAGGCGTATTGGGACGGATCGCTTATAGGCAGAGTTGACAGACAGCCCGTAGGGGGAAACGATTTTGTTTTTGTATCGAGCTTCGGGTTTACAAGTTTAACAAAGGATGTGGAAGTTTCCGAATGGCATCTTGAGCCAAGCGATGCTTCGCCGCCAGCAGGCGAGATTCCGCTATCCGTTTCGGTTTTGGTCAGCATAGATAGGATACTCGAGGTCGCCGATGGCTGTGGCGATAATTTATTCAGCGGAGAACCCGAAT
>Ga0155225_102_pt2 | contig 2512 bp, 3 predicted proteins | sample RifCSPhighO2_02_FD_106193 | JGI IMG/M metagenome (GOLD analysis project Ga0155225, IMG submission 106193) | Candidatus Spechtbacteria bacterium RIFCSPHIGHO2_02_FULL_43_15b | reverse complement strand
CACTTTTGTTTTCCTAGCCATCTTTATAATTTCTTTTACAAGCAATTCACCGTATCCCTTTCCTCTATGCGCTAAATCAACAACAACATCCTCAAGTGTAGCCGTCCTTCCGCCGGGAAGATCATGCCAACGCAAAATAGACATTCCTATTATTTCTCCGCGTTCAAACCCGGCTATCATCTCGAGGCCCGACTGATCAGCCATCTTTTTCCATTCTAAAAGCGTCAAATTCCTGAATCCATCACCTCTTAACTGCCTTTGAAGCGCGTTTAATCTTAATGTTTCCTCTTTACCTATATCGTTTTCGCTTAATACTTTTATGTCCATATAATAACCCTTTGCAGACCTCCTTTTGAAAATTATTTTAAGCGGATTTTGAACCATTATTTTAGCGTGACCTAAGATTATCTTAAGAATACGCCTCCTATCCCGTTTCCCATTTCTTCCCGATAAAATCGTATCTCGCCAGTTTATCCCTGAAAATTTTCTCTATCGCGTTAAACCCTTCTTTTGTCTTAGATTCAAACCGCAACACCAGAGCTGGAATATTAGACGACGCTCGCACTAAACCCCAGCCATTATGCTCTTTGAATGAAACCCGCGCGCCGTTTATATCTATCACATCATGCCCCTCGTCTTTGAATTCTTTTGTCAGCTCCTCAATAACTTCGTATTTCTTTTCATCCGGACACGGCGCTTGCAAGGTGGGACTTGAGATATAATAAGGCGTACCCGCTATTATTTCCGAAACTTTCCTGTCGTCTTTGGAAAAATATTCAAGCAAGTTTAACGCTGTAAATATCGAATCGTCAAAGCCGTAAAAATTTTCCACGAAGAAAATATGCCCGCTCATTTCCCCGGCCAAAGCCGCGCCCTCTTCCTTGAGTTTTTGTTTTATGTAAGAATGGCCGGTTTTCCACATTATCGGCACTCCGCCGTGCGCCATTATGTCTTCCGGCAAGGCCTGTGAAACTTTGACATCAAAAACTATTTTAGAACCCGGCTTTTTATCTAAGACAAGCCGGGACAATAGTATTAAATACCTGTCAGGCCAGATTGTTTCTCCGGTTTCGTCAACTAATCCCAATCTATCGCCGTCTCCATCGAACGCAAAGCCGAAATCCGCGCCATTTTCCTTTACAACCCTTCCCGTATCTAGCATCATCTCCGCATTGGCAGGGTTTGGCGTATAATTCGGGTATGTCGGGTCAAGTTCCGTTAAGTGTTCTATAACCTCACACCCCGCTTTTTTCAAAATCTTAGGCGCTATCAAACCCACGGTTCCGTTTCCCGTATTTACAACGACCTTAAATTGCTTCTTGATATTAACCCTTTGCAGGAGATCATTCGCATATCTTTCTTCAATGTTCTCTTTTCGAACAATTTCCCCGCCTTGTTTTTCTATAAAACCGCTTTTTATTATAGAACTATAAATTTCCTGCAATTCTTCGCCTATTATCGTATATGAATAACCCTTAGCGAGCTTAACCCCGTTCCATCCGACGGGGTTATGGGATGCGGTAACCATCATGCCCCCCTCAACCTTAAAGTAATACTGCGCCCAATAAAGCATGGGGGTAAGCACCATTCCTACCTCGTAAATCCTGCACCCCGTGCTCAACAATCCCTCGATCGCCGCCGCGTAAAAAGCTTCCGAAGTCCCACGATTATCATGGCCTATTACAACATCATAAATTCCTCTTTTTTGTAAAAAAGTTCCGTATCCCTTGCCTATAAGCATCATAGATTCTTCGTTTAGCTCGTTTTCGCTTTCGAGACCGCGAATATCGTATTCACGGAACATTGAATGCTCAATCATAGCGTTTTAGTGATATTTGACAGAATTCTCTTGAATATGATAATGTGGTTAAATATGGAAGAAATTCAAGAAAAAACGAAAAAAGAATACACACTAAATTTTATATTAAATCCATCTATAGCGCAAGAAGGGGTTTCCGCATATAAAGAAAATATAAATGAAGCTATTCAGAATGCCGGCGGCAATATACAGTCGTCTGTATGCCAAATGACTCCGCAGAAACTAGCTTATCCTATAAAAAAGGGCGGGTCGGGATATTTATGCGAATCTACTTTTGTTATTGACTCCGACGCGGTGCCGCAAATAAACGAGGGTTTGTCTCGCGATAAAAACCTTATGCGGTTTATTATACAATCCAAAGAGCGAAATAGAGTAATTACCAGAGAACGACGCGTCCGAAAAAAACCGCTAACAAAAACATTTTCCCCGGAATCAGCAGATACGGCATCCTTGCGGCATGAAAATGAAGACGCCAAAGAAAAACGAGAAAAAGTAAGCATAGAAGAAATTGACAAAAAATTAGACGAAATAATAAAAAACATCTAAAGCTATAAAGCTTGCATTATGAACCTAAACCGAGCAATTATAATAGGCCGAGTAACCCAAGATCCCCAGCTAAGAACCACTCCCTCTGGCCAGCAGGTATGCAGTTTTTCAGTAGCCACAAACAGAATATGGAATGATAATGACACC
>Ga0155225_125_pt4 | contig 3839 bp, 5 predicted proteins | sample RifCSPhighO2_02_FD_106193 | JGI IMG/M metagenome (GOLD analysis project Ga0155225, IMG submission 106193) | Candidatus Spechtbacteria bacterium RIFCSPHIGHO2_02_FULL_43_15b | reverse complement strand
CTACCGGGGTCAGACCCCGGTAGTTTGGGTGCCGACTGCTGGAATAGCTCGTCGTCTCCTTCGCCTGCCACTATTGTTACCTCGTGGCCGTGGGATATTAAATATCGCGTGAACTCAAGCAGATAGCGTTGCGCTCCGCCTATTTCGGATTGAGTTATTATAAACAATATCTTCATTATGATGCTTACATAGTATGCCAAAATGATATTATGAGCAATTTGTTACCAGTGCTTCAAAAATAGACAATAATTTACGAAGATGACAAGCTGTATGTGTGTCTAGCGAGCCAGCCGATAGCGAAGGCCATACCATTGAGGAGATAAAGAAGAATCTACGAATACAAAAACTGCCATTCGGCAGTTTTAATTTTTATCTATTGGTAGCTGGTAATCTGATACGCAGGATAGCCCATAATAATAGTACCAGCAAGTTACTCTACGGAAATCATCGTGAAAGACGGTAATCGTTGAGTATGGTTCCAATGGTTCCAATTTAACTGATTCCAGAACGGTTATATTGCCCCTCGGTTCTATCTGCGGCTCTATCTGTATCGGATCTGCTGGGCCGACGCACGCCGTTGCCACAAATGTTGAAAATATAATCGTTATAAGTAATTTTCGCATATTAAAGGACCTCCCTCAATCAATTTTTCAACTATTCGAACAACTCTTTCGGTTGAGTCGCCGGGAAGGGCGAAATGCTTTTTCTGATTCGCCATGAGGCCAAGCCCGCCCCGTAGCGCGTCGCGCAAAGCTTCCGCGACTTGGTTATGAGTTCTGCAGACAACAGCAGTATCGAGATGCTCATACGGCAGACCCCATTTGCCGAGGTCTCTTTTTTCAACATCGGGGAACAGAATAGACACGCATTCCTTGCGGAAGTATCCTGCCGTCGCAAGAAGTGTGGAATGCATGGAAACTACAACATCGCTTATGCATACCCATTCGTCCGAGGAAATTTTTTCACTTGCGGATTTAAGCGATATTAGTTCAGTATATACCAAATATCCGTTGTGAAATTCTCTGCATGCTTTATCCCATGGGTCGTTCTCCTCTGGAGAATGTGTGTGAAATCTAGGATGCTTTGACAGCACAAGATTTATTGGATTAGGCACGACATTTAATGCTCGGATAAGCGAGCTCAATGCCTCGGTGCTTCCTTGAAGCTGGCCGGCAAAAAATACGGTTGGTATATCCTTAAAATCCGGAATTTGTCTCTTAACTTGTTTTAATATCCGTTGCTTATCGAATTTGAGGGACGCATATTCATCAAAGGCCGGTTGACCCGTGATATGCACATTATTTTCCGGGTATCCACGCCACGCCCGCATCAAAAATTTTTTAGCGAGTTCATCCTGAACGCATATCGCAGAAGGCCAAAATTTCGAGGGATTAAAGTCCTTGACTTGCGCGCCCGCCCAAAAATCCGTAACAACGACAGTCGGCACGCCTCGCGCCTTCATTTTCGGAATAAGGTACATACCCACTCCGCCTCCCGAGCAGGCGCTTGTTACAAATACATCCGGTAAATTAAGTTGGCCGGTATCCACAAGATTTAAGACATCTTGAGGATCCCATGCCCCAAGATACAGTCGTAGGTGGTTCGGTGGCTTATTCATAATCTCCACCGCCGCTCCCTCGGAAATATTCAACACACTATGCTTGTAGGTTAACATCTCGCTTACGGGCCAAACAGCGGCGTGGCCTCCCGGGTCTTTCGTAATAGCCCAAATTCGTGCCATTCAGTAACCTCCGTTTTTGATTTTAGCAGGTGCTTGCCTATAAGAATAGTACAGTATTTTTTGACTTTGTCAATATTTACTAATGGACAAAACATCGATTTCGAGCTAAAATTAGTGTATGATAAACGCCGTTTTTGTTACTGGCGGAGCCGGTTTTATAGGAAGCCATTTATGCGAAAAACTTCTTCTAGGCGGTAAGAAGGTTTTTGCGTTGGATAATTTATCAACCGGCAGAATGGAAAATATCCAGCATTTAATAAGTAACGGAAATTTCAAATTCACAAAAGGAAGTGTTTTGGATAAGGATGTTGTTGATAAAATGGCAAATGACGCAGATGAAGTTTATCATCTCGCGGCCGCGGTTGGTGTAAAGACGATAATGGAAAAACCTCTCGAGTCGTGGATTTTGAACATCGAGGGAACGGAGAATGTGCTTAATGCGGCATGCAAGCGAAAAACACCCGTGCTTATCGCGTCAACATCGGAAATATACGGCAAGAACACAAAAGTTCCATTCGGAGAAGATGATGACAGGGTATATGGTTCGGTGAAAAATTACAGATGGGGGTATGCTTTTTCAAAGGGAGTGGACGAGTTTCTCGCGTTGGCGTATTTCAGAGAGAAAGGCCTTCCGGCGAGAATAGCGCGATTTTTTAACACAATAGGCCCGCGGCAAACAGGAATTTACGGAATGGTGGTGCCGAGGTTTATTCAGCAGGCATTGAAAAACGAACCTATTATGGTGTATGGAGACGGAAATCAGACAAGATGTTTTGGATATGTGAAAGATGTTGTCGGCGCGGTAATCGCGCTTATGGAGCGGGACGACACGGCGGGCGAGGTTTATAACTTAGGATCAGACGAAGAAATATCGATAAACGAATTGGCAAAAATGGTTATCAAGTTAACGGGGAGCAAATCAAAAATCGCGCATATTCCGTATAGCGATGTTTACCCCGAGGGTTTTGAAGATATGGCGAGAAGGAAACCGGATTTATCAAAGGTAAAGAGGTCTATAAATTATAAGCCGACAGTTAATATTGACGGAATTCTAAAAGAGATAGTAGATTTTGAGAAAAATAGATTATGAAGACCTGCTTTTTATCAATTGACATAGAGCATGATCGAGGCACTTTCAAGGATAAAAAATTTCATGGCGTCGCGGAGTTGGATAAAGCGCTATCGCTATTCGAAAAGCATGAAACGCCCGCAACGCTTTTTGTTACAGGAGATGTTATTTTGAAATATCCCGACAAGGTCAAAAAGTGGAACGAGCGTTACGAGATAGCAAGTCACAGCTATTCGCATGAGTATTTCAGCAATTTATCTGAAATTGAGAAAGCGGGCGATATAGACAAATCCTTGGATTTATACAGGCGAATTTTGAAAACAGATCCAAAAGGTTTTCGCGCGCCTTCGCATATTATAGATGGCTTCACAATGAAGTATCTTGAAAAAAGAGGATTTCTGTACGACTCAAGCGTAGTGCCGCACTATCCTCTACTAAAAAAATATAGAGGATATTCAGGTTCGGCTCCCAAAGCTCCTTATAATCCTGATTACTCGAATATCAGAAAGTTTGGAAGCATGGAAATTCTGGAAATTCCAGTAAGCGGACAGATTCTTGGCATTCCTTTGGCCGGCGCGTGGATCCGAAAAGTGCCGATGATTGCTTACAGAATTTTATTTGCTATAAATAAGCCGGAGTTCATTACTTTTTCTATGCATTCATGGGATATCGCGGAGGATAAGAATTTTTCGCGAAAGATCGAAGACACGATTTTATTGCTAAAGTCAAACGGTTATATTTTAAAAACGGGCGAGTCCATACTAAGCCAGAAGTAAATGGAAAATTTTAGAAAAATTGAAAGAACGGACGAATGGGAAAATCTGCTAAAAAGGACTTTTTTTAAAACATTTTTCCATTCGTTGAGTTGGGAAAATTTTATCGAAGATGAATTTTCAAACATAAAATTCGAGCGATATGTATGGAAAGACGAATTGCTTTTGAGTATGGCGAGGGCAAAATTTCTAGGAAGGGAAAAATTAGTGTCTCATCCCTTTTGCGAATATGGAGGAGCTTTGCCGCTAAGGGACA
>Ga0155225_128_pt1 | contig 6193 bp, 13 predicted proteins | sample RifCSPhighO2_02_FD_106193 | JGI IMG/M metagenome (GOLD analysis project Ga0155225, IMG submission 106193) | Candidatus Spechtbacteria bacterium RIFCSPHIGHO2_02_FULL_43_15b | reverse complement strand
ATCTCCTGAATATCCGACAGATCAATGTCTCTGTTTAAAATCGTTTTATAGGTGATTAGTTCCTGCTTATCCTGCACCGGAAGCGCCATGTCTTCCCATGCGATATTCTTGGCACGAGCAATATCTGACTGCATCTCTACACGCTCGCCGCGTACGTCATATATGCAGGCACGTTCCAACTGGCTGATATCAACCGAAACGCCATACACCGACAAGATAAGAAGATAGAGGTCAAATTTTTCGTCCTGCAGATGATGATAGTCCGTCACAATATCTTTCAGGAAAATCTCCCGTATTTTCGGGATATCGTTTTCGCAGACATCAATATCAATGTCATATACAGGACGTCTCGCGCCATATAAGACCGCCGCAAGTCCGCCGGTAATCTGGAAGCTGATATTATTTCCTTGCAGGAGAGAGACGATATATCGCAAGGCTCTTTTTTGATCCGAAGAAAGGGGACTGTCCATGACTGATTTTTTATCGCGACCACTATATGTGCTTCATCGGCAGTTCAAACCAAAACGTACTCCCCTTTCCGATGCCTTCGGACTCGGCTCCCACGCTCCCGCCGTGATCCTCCACGATCCGCTCTTCACGAAATAAAGTCCGATGCCCATACCACATCATTGGACATTTCGTGCTATTATTTTGCTCTTTTCGCTATCCGCGCAAGTTGCTTGTCAAAAGTAACCAGCGGTGCGTCAAGTTTGCCTGAAAGAAAAATAAGCGCTACGTCTACGAAAGATAATCTATGCGGGATAGTAGTGTAAAAATCCATTTCATCCAGCGCATCATTATTCATAATTACAAAATCACGATTGCCCTTTGCGTATGTGATGAAGTTATCCGCAAGCCGCTTGGAGTGCTTATAGGCAAGTATTGCCGTAACTTCGGCAATCACGCAATACGGCAGATAAATCGTGCCGGAGAGCTTCACAATCGTCTGTTCTGCTTTGCGATGCTGGGTGTCAAAATCAAGAAAAAGGGCGACCCACACCGAGCTATCAACGAGGTGCGCCATATAAGATATGATCTATGGTGCCGCTTACATTCTCTTTTTTACGACTGATAGGAATAAGATACCGCCTCCAATCGTTTTTGCTTATCGGTCGCTCCTGCGGCTCTTGTTTACGAATGATAATCATGTCTGTGTCTTCACGAATCACAACGCCGCTCCCCTTTCTCAAGGCAAGACGCCGTACCATCTCTTTCGGAATTCTCACGGCAAGACTGTTCCCCCACTTTTGAATTTTTGTAGTCATGGAAAAGATAATTATGTAGATACATAAAGTATATACGTCATGCGACTCCTGTCAAACCCCTGTCACTTCTCGCGCATACCAATCCCAGGTTACTCCTTCTCTTTTTGCTTCACCGGCAGTTCAAACCAAAACGTACTCCCCTTTCCGATGCCTTCGGACTCGGCTCCCACGCTCCCGCCGTGATCCCCTATGACGCGCTTTACAAAGAAAAGTCCGATGCCCATACCGTTGGGATCGTGTTTTTTCGCTTCCTCCGTGCGGCTAAATTTTGCAAAAAGCATCTGCACGTCCGCGGGCTTTATGCCGATACCCGTATCTTTGATGCTTAGGCGCATCTTGGCGCCCGCGCCGGTGCCGATGCGCTCAAGCCCAACATAGCACAGCCGATTTTGTATTCAAGGTGGCTATCCCCATTTTGAAAGGCATCTTCGGAGAAGATGCCTTTTTGTTACTAGTGTACTGAGTGCAACACTTACCTATAAATCGCAATCAGTTGCCTAATGATCATATTGTCCCATGAGGCGATTGATGATCCGACGAAATCAAACCATACCTTCATGAAGTCATTTCGGCTGATCTTCCTTAATCCTCCTGTTTCGGGATCTTGGAGATAGATGTAATCGTCATCAAGTCCTACTACGACCGAGAGATGACCATCGGAAACTTCTGAATCGTCGTAGTCAATCCTGCCCCGAGTAAACCAGTTGACGATGACGGGTATTTTTTTATCGAGCCAATACTGAATGTCATTAAGCGTACTGTTGTTTTTTATTTCAACAGTAAATCCAAGACCTTCAGCCGCTCGCCCCAACCCCTCAGCGCTTGTTCCTAGATTAGAATCAGTGCCGCAGAGTTCCGCCAACTCCTCCTCTGTCTTTTCCATTTCATAATACCCAAGAATCATCTTCAAAGATGCCGGGCCGCACATGCCCGCATGAAGCGTTTCTTGGAATGGTTTGACGGGGAGAAGATTGTCCATAACTGATTTTTTATCGCGACCACTATATGTGCTTCATCGGCAGTTCAAACCAAAACGTACTTCCTTCAACTATATTACAAAAAACGCTCCAAGAATTGCTGGGGGATAAAAATGGGAAATGGGACAGAAGCGATGACTTCTTTTCGGAGAAAGTCTTTGGTATTCCATGTAATAAGCGCGTCTGGTTTTGCAGTGACCGCGCTGGCCAGAATAGGCGCATCGCTGGTGGGGAGAATTTTATATGCACGCCGCACTTCCGCAAGCGAAGGCTTCCGCGTAATTATAGGAGGGATCAAAACAAAAGCGGCCCAAGAAGTCGTAAGGTGTGGAAACTTTATCGGGATGTTCCGTTCCGCTTCTTCAATGATCTGCGGGGAAATAATCGTGATAAGATCATGAGCAAAACACGCGGCGAGGATAGTTCCCGCCGCGCCATACGGCGAGTTGAGTCCGGCAAGAAGCGCTGACGTATCAATGAATACGCGCAACTTTTTTTGCATAACGCTTCTGCCAAATATCCTCACGCGTTTCTTTCACTGCTTTATATATCGCCTTCTCAAGGTAAGAGGAAGGTACGCGTGAACTACGGGGAAGCATCCTATATGTCTGGATTTTCAGCCGCTGAAGTTCCCCCTCTAACTCTGACAATTTCTCATAGATTACCGTTGATGTTGGATTCGTCATATATGCAGTATATGAGCTAAAAAGAATAAGTCAATCGTCATATTTTCGTAACTCCTTACCCCTTCAAATTCACCGGCAGTTCAAACCAAAACGTACTGCCGCGGCCGATGCCTTCGGACGAGGCGCCTACCGTGCCGCCGTGATCCTCTATGATCAAAAATAAAAAAGGGCGCTACTTTCGCAACGTCCCTGAACTCTATTTTGATTTATATTGGGCAAACAAATCAGTAATACACCCCATAACGCTAATTTCTGTTTCAGTATTGTAGGTATATTCTCCCGAAAAGTTTTCAATGGCTTCCCAAAGATAGGTCGCTATTTTTTGTTTGGACAGCAAGTCCAACCTTTTGATAAAGAGATTGCTGATGTTGGTTTCAATCAACCTCTTTACCGCCGATTGAACCTTGTCGGAAAATGTCGGTTTATACAGAAGAACAACTGGTTTGCTGTGCAGTATGGCGTAAGCGATTTCCACACTTGCACTCTCGCCAATATATCCACAATCCTTATCGTATTTGTTGTGTACGATATGAACTGGATTTCTTCTGATTGCCTCAAAGAAAGCAAGCTCAACATCATAGAATGTCCGTTCTGGGGTCGGCACAAAGGTCATCGCAATGCCTTTGTATTCTCCAACAATCCCATCACTGAACGGGAACTCAATTTCAATTCCCGCCTTCATCAACTTCTTTCGTAAGGTGAAAATACCACTGTCTTTTTTTGAGAACTTCCCGCTCAACTGGCTTTTCATACCATCCTCCTTCGTGTTCTCGGTGATGTTGTTAAAAAAAGACCGTATGGACGAACACACGGTCTTGGCTTTCCTCACGGAGTGCCTTTTTTCATCTCTTGGTAGAGGTTGAGTGGAATAGCAAAGGTTGTCTTTGCCTTGCTTCGCAAGTCCGAAGACCTGCCAAGTATTTCCTCAACGTGGTTCATAGAACCATACCAGAGAGCTTTGAACTTGTTTTCACGCATACCCTGCATATCCATATGGGCAACGTGAAGAACTCCAGCTTCGGACTCCTTCATCACCTGTTGATATTCGGGTTTCGGTTTGCACCGAAAAACGATTTCAGTAAAAAGTGCTTGGCGGGTTTTAGGGAGAAAATCAAATCCCCCAAACCCCAAAATCCAAGACGTGTCGCCTTCAATTTTCAGTCGGTAGCCCAGACACGCACTTCCCTCGCACATGTCCTCTTGTCCAAGAGAAATGGTGGGATTTTCACCAAAGTGAGCAGAAGCCCTTTCAGGTCGTCCCAGTTCAAAACTTTGGGGAAAATGATGCTTTGCGTTGAAACCTTTTCATCGCCGACCGCCGATTGAATCAGCGTTTCAATCTGTCGTTGGTCAACATCGCTGACGGCAAAGTGCCAGCCAAACTTTTCTGGTTCGGCTGATGCGTGAGCCGCAAACAAGCACCCCGCATTACCCTCTCGGTAGAAAGTAAGCTGGGTTTTGATAATCTGTTCTGCGTTCATTTCATTCTCCTTTCAAGGTGCTGGAAACAGAGCCACGATGCTGAAAGATTAGCTTATTTTCGCAGTTTTGTCAAACCTGCGAAAGTGCTTGGGAGAAAGTATCTTGGTATTTTTTCAGATACTTTTTAAGGTCTTTGCTGTGATACTGCACGATAAATCTGGGGTGTTCTAACACATACACTTTCTTGAACCAGCAGTGTTCCTCGTTCAACTCCTTGAACACCTTTTGATTTTTACCGCTCCCAAGGATGATAACCGCTTCTTCCCTTGCTCCGAAAGCAAACTGCTTGATGAGCGTTTCAACCATAAAAGGTTTTACCGCCGAAAGCAGTTTAGGTGTATCGTAGTAGTTGCAGTTCTTCCCATCACGAACCAAACCGAGTGGCAACATCCCCGTAAAGAAGAAATCTTTGTAGAATGTGCCGGCACCGCCCCACTTTGCAATAAACTTGTAGAGAAATCCAGAAGACATCTCCCTACGCTTTACCAAAGTGTTGGCGATATCGCAGGAATTTTCAAGCTCAATCGAGTCGGTGAAAGGAACGCCAGTCGTCCCAGAACCAAGCCGTCCTGGATTGATGCCGATTACAAAAACACGCTTTTTTGTATCTTGGAAAAATTTATTGAAAAACTTTTCCATATTCGTCCACACTCCTTCGTTCTTGTGCGGTTGAATTACCTTAACCCCTTTGACCCGAATGGTTGGAGGGACAAGCGTTTTGTAAAATTCAAGCACCTGATTGCCGAAAGTTGCCTTCTTTGCAGTCATAGTTTTTCTCCTTTTGGTTATCAAAGAACGTCTTTGAGCAAGGATTATAATTTAATACAAGAATAGCATCTGAATTGGTTATGAGTTCGTAGTGTTTGCGAATAAAGTTATTGGCTATTTTTCTTTCTGCACTTTCAAAACCGCTCACCTTTTCCATTCTGCCCTCTGCATAATTATTGGTGGTTTCTGGTATAAAACAAATATGTCCCAGTTTTTCTAATTGGTCTTTTGTTGCCATCATTTCTTTGGCAAAAGCCATACTGCCACAAACGGTTATTTTCATAATATTTATAATAATTATTTCCTTTCCGGAATCTGGTATAGATATACATGAGATTCTTCTTTTAAAGCATGCTATCCTGGTATTGGAAATCCATTTGATACCACTCGACTTCCCGGTTTTAGCTCCTCCAATAATTTTCCACGAAGATGTGCAATAGTATTCGGAAGAAGGTACAAAAATACGACCCCTGCACCGTGAAGCGGAAACCTATATAAATCGCCCTGCTGAACGGTTACCGCGCTCTTAAAACCGGAGCGCTCTATGCGAAATCGTGAGTACCAAACGAGAAACGGGTTAATCTCTATGCCGATCCCTCTGCCTCCTTTTTTCGCTGCCTCTATAAGCAATGTTCCGTTGCCCGAACCAAGATCAACAACTGTATCCCCTATTTTAATATCAGCAAGGCGCATTATAACACGAGCATGTCTCTCGCTTGACGAGACAAACGGCGCGCCCTTCCAATGACCTACAGCAAAAGCATAAATCTGAAAAAGCGATACGAAAACTGTAAAAACGGCAAAAGTGCCGACGAGAACTATAACAAATAGTGCAATAAAAAGAGACATCTAATTTAAGGACAAAAAATAGCTTTACAACTCGCTATTGTAGAATGGGTTTTGCACTTCATTACCCCTTCAAATTCACCGGCAGTTCAAACCAAAACGTACTCCCCTTTCCGATGCCTTCGGACTCGGCTCCCACGCTCCCGCCGTGATCCCCTATGACGCGCTT
>Ga0155225_108_pt1 | contig 6412 bp, 10 predicted proteins | sample RifCSPhighO2_02_FD_106193 | JGI IMG/M metagenome (GOLD analysis project Ga0155225, IMG submission 106193) | Candidatus Spechtbacteria bacterium RIFCSPHIGHO2_02_FULL_43_15b | reverse complement strand
GAATCGTGGGAAGTATTTACGCCTCGGGAAATATCCAGGAGGGCGATACGGTGGTCGCAAAAATTCCTCGCCAGCGAATCTACAAACTCGAATAAGGATTGTTCTGCGGGGGGCGGCGTGATTAACTCATGCCCCCCTTTTTTATGCAGAGTTCTGCCCTATGTGGGATTCCCGTCTTCCCAATAGGGATTGGTTATAGGACGAGACAATTTTCAAATAATTTTGTAAGATTGTATTATGAATAATTTTTCAAAAGTTAGTTTCTCTGAAGGAGCTTCGGGAGAAGGATTTGGACAAGGAAAAAGGCGGGAAAATCAATCCGAGAATGAAATTAACGAAAAGGAAATATTGCGAAGATTAAAATTGTATCACGAGACATCGAAAGAAAAATGGGAGGCGATACAGAAAGTAGGGGCGATTCTAAGCGAAAGAGAACTCCTGCGGCGAGGTTTAATTTCCGAAGAACAGCTTGACGACTTCGAAACTACAAGTACGGGGTTTTTAGATAGAGAGGCGGGACGCGACGATTATGTTTTTGCTAGTCACAGGCCAGCAAATTATGGAAATGTAACTTTAGAGATTGATTTGGAGGCGTTAAAGATAGACGGAGCTAAGGTTGCCACTGCCGGTGATTGGTTGCACTTCGTTGATGATGAAGACGCCGAGAGATATTTTCATGATTCCGAAATTCCGGCATCCAAATTTGTTTAGTATCTAATTGTATTTTTGAAAACACTGTCCGATCCGGAATTATTTTGGGGTGGGCAAGATTCGCGAGTTGAAGAGCTGACTATCGAGGGCTTAACGGAAAGATTAAAAGGCAACCTGGAAAAATTCAGAAAAGTTTTGAAATTGAATCCCGAAATAATGTTTCCGAAAGAACTGCCGCTAAAATACATAAAGAGCGTAAAAGTTAACGATTGACTCTCGTTGCTGTTCGCGATACTTTATTTACGGAATTTTAGCAAATTATACAAGGAAAGGAGGGTTTTTATGGCAGATGCGCAAGCAACGGAAGTTTTATCGATTCTAGAGCAAGCTAAAGAAAGAGCGAAGAAAATTATTGAGATGTCTCGCGATCTAGTCGCGGAGCGTGAGTTGCTCCGGCGGGTGGTAAGTGAGTACAGCGCGAAGCGAGTCGAGCTTGTGAAGCAAGAGCTTGAAGCGCGTGGGCTGACTTGGTGCACTAGCTGTTCAAATGTGACTTCGGGTCTGGATATCGAATTCCTCTTAGTCGAGGGTAGTGAGGTATACTCTCACGGCTACGGGAATTCTTACTACGGTTTTCGCCCTTTCTCGAAACTTTACCAGGCTTGCATTGCGTGTCGTAAATGCGCCGCCGACAAACATGGACAGATGGGCGCGTATGATTATCACGCGGAAGGTCAGTCGAGTTTCCTCGCGTTTCGCGTGGAGAAACGCGAGGACGGTTACTATGCTTGTAAGTTCGGCAACTGGGTGAAGCTCGAGGAAAAGCAGTGCGAGCTCAATGGGTTGTCGAGTGAACTTGTGGAGAAACTCGTCGAGGAGTGGGGTCTCCCTCCGAGAATGGAAGTCAAGACGAGTGCGTGGAGTAGCGAGGAAAATTTAATTATCCACTAATATTAAACGCCCGTATGGTAAACCAGCGGGCGTTTTCATTAAAAATTAGAAATTGCGATTTGATGATGCCGACTTTGTTTAGTATAATGAAATTATAAACATACGCGCGCAAGATTTTCAGTATGAACGGAAACAAAAAAAAATACACCGAAGAAAATGTTGTTAAGGAAAGGATAGATCATTTGCTTGAGCATCGCATACCGTGGCTGTTTTTCGGAGTCCTCGGCGGATTACTAGCAACGGTTGTTGTTTCCAAATACGAAGCAATTCTTTCTGCCGATGTTCGGCTCGCATTTTTTATCCCCGTGATTGTTTATTTGAGCGATGCCGTTGGGACTCAAACGGAAACTATTTATGTTAGAGCATTGTCTAAAGGCAAGAAGATAAATTTTTCTAGGTACATTATTAAGGAAGGCATCATAGGATTTTTGCTCGGGGCGGCTTCCGGAATACTTTTGGGAGGATTCGCGACTTATTGGCTCGGTTCATTTGAAATCGGCGTAACAATAGGGCTGACAATGGTTTTGAACCTGACACTAGCTCCCATACTGGCCGTGTACATCCCAAGCCTTATTTACAAAAGACATTCCGATCCGGCATTGGGGTCTGGTCCGGTGGCAACAATTGTTCAGGATGTAATCAGTTTGCTTATTTATTTTGTTATAGCAAGCGTTGTTGCTTCGTAATCGGAGACGCGTATTTTGTTGACTTATTGAAATTTATTTAAGAACGGAGGAAAAAATGGAAATAAACGACAAGCCCGATATTGAAAATGCAAAGGGTAACGCGATCCAGTACCTTGTTTGCGTAAGTATGGCGTGCAACGGAATTTCTTCCGCAGAGATTATAGCGGCATTGGAAAAAGCGTTAGTTTTTTGTCCGGAAAGGCGGAGAGACATAGTCAGAATAGCGAAGGGTTTGCCAAATCTTTGCGAGAGAACAGCCGGAAAAGCATACATACTGGAGCTTGAAGCTGGACTTGTTGAAAAGGGTAATTGATCGGGCATATTACTGCTCGATTTTTTAATTTTCGCAAGTTGCCTAAAGGATGTTTTGGTGATAAATTTAGCATATAGGAAGGGTGCGTGAGCGGTTGAAACGGGCGGTCTTGAAAACCGCTAGAGGGTTACACCTCTCGTGGGTTCGAATCCCACCCCTTCCGCCAGTAGTTTTGGTAAGCAAGCATTAAAATATCCTTGCTTTAAGCTACATTTCAAAACCGAAAAGTGATAAAATGTAGGAACCTCAAAGGGATTCGAACTATGGAAACATTTCAACCAAAACCCGAAAGTAATGAAGCCAAAGAAAAACAAGCCCTTTGGGATAAAACCATGGAGAAGTTGGATCGGGTGGCGGACCGATTAGATAAACCAATTGATGCAGGCATAAAAGAAACCGTAGTCGCTTTTATTGTAAGTGAATTTCCTACTTATGGATCATGTGAAGGTCATGTGGAGGAGCGTTTTGATAAAAGCATAAAGCTTCGTCCATATATCGAAGTAGGGCTTGATGAGCCGAGGCAAAGATTTATTGGTGAGTCAGAAATCAAAGAACATATCGCCGCAGAGTATGGCATTACTGCGGAAGAGTTGGAAGACAATGATGCTGCTGAACGAGCGTATTGGGATTACATTCATGAACAAGATGTTCCAGAAACTCTAGAATTTTTAGAGATTCGAGCAAAGAATGAAGAACTGGAGAGATTAATTCAACAAATCCTGGAAACCTTTTATCAGAACAGGCAAGTTAGTGAAGATATCAAACTTACCATTAAGCGCATCGGTCCCGCTGGTCACTTTAGAGTAACAACCGCAAAAGAAAATCCTAAAGAAGTACCAGAATCAGAACTAGAGAACTGTCAAAAACAACTGTTAGCGGAACAAGAAGAGGTAAAAGCTTTTACGCAGTTTTTAAAAGGAAGATTTTTGAGCTAGTGCAATATTTTAGTTACATTTATGACACAACCTAAAGTCGCAAATTTGAATTCCGCATAAAGTTCGCCGACATTTTTAAGAAATGCGCGGATTTGCGTTTTGTCGCCCTGCGACAATAGAAATGTATTCCTTGAGTTTAAGGACGGATTTCTGTGTCAAGGCCAGCTTGATGCCGCAGGAGCGCCTCAACCATGCGCGCAATATATGCCAGTTAGTTTTTTGGACGGCAATATATTAGTCGTTGGGGATGGCGGCGAGGCGGCACATTGGGAGGTAAACAACGATATACTTATACTGACTTTTCTCGATAATGACAAAAAGACACCCAAAGAACAGATATCGCTTACAAGGCATGAAAAATAATGGGGGTTTTGCGCCCATCGCCATTGTTTTGACTATCGTTGCGATTGTTGTGGTCGGCGGAGTAGCGAGTTATTTCCTGTCTTCAAAAAGTTCTACGCCCGAACAAAATTCTTCCGAGCTTGATTCTTCTGGATCGGTACCGAAGCCGGAAGAAAGAATGTCGGCAAGTCAACTTTTGGGGCTATGGCAGAAAAACGAAAATGGCTTCGTGGGCTTTTTGGAGTTTAAGGAGAATGAATTTTGTGCCAACTGGTCTGGCGGAACGCCGGAGCAGTTTGTATGCGGTCAGTATCTTCCTTACCAATTAGATGGAAACAAGATGCTCGTGAACGGCTCTCCGTGGGCAGAGTGGAAAATCGTAAGTGGAAAATTAGAATTTAAGCCGAAAAGCCAATTAGACACAGATGTGTATGAAAAGGCAGTAAGATAAAGATTTTAGGAGACGCAACAAGCCACTCCGCGAACCCTACCCGCGCAGACACCCGAAGCCTCTCCTCTGCCAAATTTGACTTAAAGCAAAATCAGAATATCATGAATTTATATGTATAAGAAAAACGATATTTTTAGCATACTGATTTTTGTTCCGGTCGTGTTTTCCTATATGGCAATATCCGCGGAAGATGTTTTTGCCACGGTCGGCGGCCCCACCTACCTTGAAAGGTTATCTTATAGTCCCAGCGAAAATGCAATTTATTATCTCATCAATAATCAGGGGGGAAGGGGTTGCCCTGCCGAAATCGCAAAAATAAATCTCACAACGAAAGAGCAAATATTAATATTGCCTTGCGATAAGATCGAAGAAACCTATTACACAAATGAAGGATTTAATTCCTTGGAGTATGAACGATTCGTTCAAAACACATTTCAGCCGTTAATAAGCTTGCCAATCATCAGTTTACCTAAGAATGGCATCTCTATTACCGTTGACTATGTCGGGGAACATAGATTTGACGAATACAATGTCAGTTCGGATTTTCGGGCTTTGGTCTCGCAGGGCAACGAAAAGAAAGGGACGATTGATTTTCTCGGATGCTACAAAGACCAGCCGAATGTTTTTAGAGGATATATGATTCCGAATACCGATAAGATAGCAATGGTGGTTTCCCGTATCGGGGATTGCTTTGAGGGCGGGTACACAGACGATGATATGTATATTGTAGAGAATATCATCTCCAAAGACACGACACCTATTGCGTACCACAACAATTTTTCCGGACCTCAAGTACGCGAAGGGTATTTGGTGGTCTCAACGCAAAATGTTGATACAATTCTCGACTCTCTTTCTGGAAAAACACAGAAGACAGATTTTATACTTGTCGCGGCAATCTCGACTTTAATTATTGGTGTTGGTTTCGGCGCGGGTTATGCGGTAGGACATAAGACAAAAGCCCTATCTTTATAGCGGCAGGTATATTTTTTGCCGCGCTGACGGCGATTTTTGTCGTATTATAATATAGTTATAAATTTATGAATTCATACAGGCATACCCAAATCGGATATGCGATGTTATTTGCTTTGTTTATCATCGCCTTATTTTATGTCGGGCTTTACGGGGTTATCGCAATACGGATCGGTTTTAATTTCGACATTATAGCCGTAATGGCATTGGTTTTGTTTATTCTCGCTTCTTTTTCAACGCTCACTGTAACAATTGACGAAAGTTATTTGCGAATAAAATTCGGATACGGAATTTTTCGTAAAAAGTTTTTGCTTAAAGAGATAGTTTCAGCTAAAACCGTAAAGAATCATTGGTATTACGGATGGGGAATAAGATTATGGCTTTGGCCGTATATGTGGGTTTACAATGTTTCCGGCTTTAACGCCGTTGAAATAATCACGAAGAGCGGAAAAATCTACCGCATAGGAACAGATGTTCCGAGCGAGCTTGAGAGCGCTCTCAAGCTGTACATAAATACCTAGTCAAGAAAAGAGCTTGAGTTACTGGTATATTTCGAAACAGGCAGCTATTTTATTGTTGTTTTACGCGGAGATTTTCCTGCCAGCAGGTGGAATGTTAGAGCATATTGCAAAGTTTGCGATATAAGATATATCATCTTTAATAGAATCAAGGAGTGGAAAGAGAGGTTAAGAATGAGTACATATAACGACTGGGCGGGTCTTTGTCGTGAATGCGAGGTAAAATCCTTTACGGCGGTGGCGCATATATGCCCTAGATGCAAAAAACAAGAAACAAACTCTTGCTTCAAACGATGCGCAATATGCGCCCAAAAGGAAAACAAATGTTCCAATTGTGATAAAAAGCTTAAATAACAAGTTTGAAGGCGGCAATTTACCGCCTTTTTTGATTGATTTTGATAACGAGTATTGAAAGTTAGTATAGAACCCCCGAGTTTACAGGAAGGTTTTGACTTGACAAAAATATCTAAATATCATATAATACTTAGCGTTGCATCGGCCCGCCACACGGGCTCAATCCGAACGCCGACTTTTAGAAGCGCCTCTGCGCTTTTTTTGTTTTCTATACAATTCTAACGCCTCATCCGGTGTTAAAA
>Ga0155225_106_pt3 | contig 9520 bp, 7 predicted proteins | sample RifCSPhighO2_02_FD_106193 | JGI IMG/M metagenome (GOLD analysis project Ga0155225, IMG submission 106193) | Candidatus Spechtbacteria bacterium RIFCSPHIGHO2_02_FULL_43_15b | reverse complement strand
CCCGCTTTCCAATCCAATATAATCGGCACATCCGGCGCCGCGGTTTGGGAAAACCTGATAGATTCTTCGAGCGCCCACAGCCGATGCACTCCAAGGTAAAATCCGAAATTGTACTTATACGCGGAAGCTATATCTCGAGTCGCAAGTATTATTTCCGAATTGAAATTTTTTATCTTTGCTCCTATGCTACCCTTCGCGTTCCGGATATGCTCTGGCAATTGCTCAAAGCTCGTATCGAGCCCCACGCAAACAAATTTTTTCTCCGCCCATTTTTGCTCGCACAATTCCATGCAAGATTTTGCCATATCAAGTCCTCCTTGTTGTTAAAATACAAATTTGGAAATTCGAAACCCAAAACACAATATCATTTTTTCGTTAGTTTGCCAATTCAATAAGTAAACGAACGCTTCGTAATGGAAGTTTGTGAAATAAAATTATGTGGGATTCCCGATTATGTGAGATTCCCGTCTTCCCACATACATCTTCCCGCATAAGCTGGATCGGAATAGACTAGGATTGCAAATCTTGTCAAAATATGAAAAATATGGTATAATACTACAACATACAGTTTGCAGGAGGTGCGCCTTGAAAACCAAAACTGCGACAAAATTCCGCTTTTTGGTAGCGGGGCCAGTCCCTGGATTTCAAACCGAAATCCAGGAGTGGACTACCGCCTCGAACGAGGCGCAAGCCACAAAACAGGTGGCGATACGCCTTCAACAAAAATTTCGAGTTCCCATATACCTTGGGAACTGCAAAGTAATCCGGGGCTCTAAAATTTAGAAAGCAATGAACCCCTAGAAAAACCTCTTTCTTCATTTTGAAGTTGGGGTTTTATTTATCGTAAAAATTCTATACTTATTCCACAGTTACTGATTTTGCCAAATTTCTTGGCTTATCAACATCTCTTCCGTTTAGAGCCGCCACATGATACGCAAAGAGCTGAAGAGGTATCACGGTCAATATGGGACTTAGCATTTCAAGATTTTTGGGGACATATATTATGTCGTCAACTATATCCGCTAATTTTGTATTACCTTTGGTGGTTATGGCGATAACGGGGCCTCCTCTGGCTTTAATTTCCTGAATGTTAGAAAGCATCTTCTCGTAAACGCTGTCTCTTGTCGCTATCGCGATAGTAGGCACATTTTTATCTATTAGAGCTATGTGGCCGTGTTTAAGTTCGCCGGCGCTCAATCCTTCAGCGTGAATGTACGATATTTCTTTTAATTTTAGCGCTCCCTCAAGAGCTATCGGATAGTTATACTTTCTTCCTATAAAGAGGAAGCTTTTTGCGCCTTTGTATTTCTCGGCTATTTCTTTTATATGATTGTCCTGCTTCAATACCGTTTTTGTCAATTCCGGAAGTTTCGCGATTTCCTTAGCTATTCTTTCCCCAAGCACATAAGACATTCCGCGAAGACGCCCTAGATAAAGCGTGAGTAACGCAAGAACCACGAGTTGCGAAGTGAATGCTTTTGTTGAAGCCACGCCAATCTCCGGTCCAGCATGATTGTAAACTCCCGCGTCCGTCATACGCACGATAGACGAACCAACAGTGTTCACAATTCCAAGACACAAAGCTCCTTTCTCTTTTGCTTCGCGAAGAGCGCCTAAAGTATCCGCGGTCTCTCCCGATTGAGACACGAAAATTGCCGCGGTATTTTTGTCTATTATAGGTTTCCTGTATCTAAACTCCGCCGAAAAGTCCACTTCGCAAGGCACGCCCGCGTACTCTTCAAACATATACTCCCCTATAAGTCCGGCGTGATAAGCCGTGCCGCACCCCAGTATGTTAACTCGCTCTATGCTCTTTATCCGTTCTTTAACCGGCTCAAGTCCTCCGAGTCGAGCCATTCCCTCATCTTGTATTAACCTTCCCCTTATTGAATTTTGCAATGATTCCGGCTGTTCAAATATTTCTTTCAGCATAAAGTGGGGATACCCTCCCTTCTGCGCCTCCTCCACATCCCAGTCCAATTCCTGCTCAACTCTTTTTTGAGCCGCCCTGTTAAGATCCGCGATTCTAAATCCGGATTTTGTGAGAACCGCTATATCTCCGTCCTCGAGATATATCACTTTATTGGTATGCGTTATGACAGCGGCCGGATCGGACGCTATCACATATTCTCCGTCGTTTACTCCTATAAGCAACGGACTGGACATTCTAGCCGCAACTATTTTATTGGGGTCGGATTTCGATATGACCGCTATGCCGTAAGTGCCCCTTACATGTCCCAACGCGCGGCGCACCGCTTCTTCAAGCGTATAACTCTTCGACCCGTTTGAACCCGTCGCGTATTCCTCTATTAAATGACATAGAACTTCGGTATCTGTTTCCGATATGAATTTGTGGCCTTTTTTTGAAAGACGGTCTTTTATCTGCTTATAATTTTCGATTATACCGTTATGCACTAAATGTATGTCTTTATGGCAATCCCAATGCGGGTGAGCGTTTTTTACCGTGGGACCTCCGTGAGTAGCCCACCGCGAATGCCCTATCATAGCGGAACCTTTTATGCCTTTAACAGCTATCTTTTTTTCGAGCTCCGAAATTCTCCCCGCGACTTTCTCTACTCCTATATTTTTCTTGACCGCGTTAAAAACAGCTATGCCGCAAGAGTCATAGCCCCGATATTCAAGCCGCTTCAGCGCTTCTATGCCTATTGATGAATTATTCTCTTTTCCCACATATCCAAAAATTCCGCACATGGCATTGCCACTTTATCACCAACTGAACAAAATTAAAAGAGCCCAATTAGAGCTCTTTTCTAAACTATTTTCCACTATTTGAAATTTTTCGCGATAAGCATTTTCTGAATATCCGATGTTCCCTCATAGATAACGGCGGCTAACGCGTCATGATGCAACTGCATACCTATGGATTCCTCTGTAACTCCAAGTCCCCCCAAGGTGCGTATTAACTCTGTTGAAGCTCGTAGCGCCGCCTCGGTTGCCGTTAACTTTGCCATAGCGGCCTCGCTTTTATAATCCTGCCCCGAGTCCTTTACCCTGGAAGCGTGAACCGTAAGATGCCACGCCGCTTCTGTTTCCGCTGAAATTTCCGCAAGCGGAAATGCGCGCGCCTGTTTTTTAATAAGTTTTTCGCCGAATACTTCCCGTTGTCCGGCATAACTTACGGCTTCGTGAATCGCGCGGCGCGCAATTCCTACTGCTTGAGCCGCGATGTTTATACGACCGTTATTTAATGTTTCCATTGCTACCTTGAATCCACTTTCCATATCGCCGAGCATATTTCCTTCTCTTAGCAAAAACTCGTTGAAGGTTATCTCGCAAAAATGCGAAGATCTTAATGAATGTTTTGGGATCTCTCTCACACTGATTGCGGGATTTTGAAGACCGCGGTTTTCGGTTTCAAACACGAAAGCCGTTATATCTTTATGACTTTTAACCGAATGTTTTCGCCTCGCTATTAAAATACAAACAGACGCTTCGTTCGCGTTTGTTATAAAAACCTTGCTTCCGGATATCTTCCACATATTCTTGCTCTTTCTTCCTACCAATTCAGCGGTTGTCCCGATAGATGCCGCGTCTGAACCCGCGCCTGATTCCGTGAGCGCATAGCAACCAAGAGCATCGCCTTTCGCGATGCGCGGCAAATATCTCTTTTTTTGCTCCTCGTTGCCGAATGTCATTATGGGGAAACCAGCAAGCCCATGACTCGCAGTCCATATAAGCTGGGCGCTTGCCCAATAGTATGCGAGCCGTTCGGCCACGATAGAAGTTGAAACGGTGTCCGCTCCCATGCCTCCATATTCCTCGGGAAAAGACATTCCAAGGATTCCAAGCTCCGCAAGGCGAGGTATAAGAAACTCCGGATATTTTCCGATTCTTTCCAGATTGGGATACCCTTCTCCCAAAAGCTCTTTCTTCCCGAAATCATCTGCCATTTCGTAAATCATCTGATGTTCTTCGCTCATCAACTCCTCCTTAAATTTCAAAGTCCAGCGCTTGGAATCTATAAATTATCCCTCTATGAATTCTCCGTGAACATCTTTCAACACATTAACTATCTCGCCCTCGGTTACCCCGTGTTCAACGGCATTGATTATGGAGGGCATAATATTCTCGCCTTTCCTGGCTGAAATTTTCGTATCCATTAAACATTTTCCAACGAGATTCCCGTCTCTTTTACTCCTAAATCTTTCTAGACGCTCCTTCTGTGTTTTTTCCGCTTTCGGATTCCCGCGAAACTCAATTTGCTTCGGCTTTTCATTTCTATCAACAAACATATTCACGCCCACAACTTTCTCTGCTCCGCTTTCCACTAATCGAGAATGAATAAGTGAAGCGTGTTCGATTTCCAGTTTTGGATATCTCTGCTTTACCGCCTCCACCATACCGCCCATCGCATCTATCCTTTCAATCTCTTCCAGCGCCGCCTCTTCCATTTGCCTTGTCAGCCATTCCATGAAATATGACCCGGCTAACGGATCAACTACTTCCGACACTCCGCTTTCGTGAGAAACTATTTGTTGCGTGCGAAGCGCTAGAAGCGCCGCGTGCTCTGAAGGCAAGCTATACTGCTCGTCTTTCCCGTCCGTATGATGACTCTGCGTCCCCCCAAGAACAGCCGCAAGGGTCTGCAGTGTTGCCCTTACCACATTATTGTCTTCCTGTTGCCACGATAAACTTACGCCCGAGGTCTGGGTATGGGTTCTAAGCTTCCATGAATTTTCATTTTTCGCCTCAAACCTGTATCTCATAATACGCGCCCATATTCTTCGCGCCGCTCTAAGTTTTGCTATCTCTTCAAAAAAATCGTTGTGAACATTGAAAAAAAATGAAAATCTTGGAGCAAACTCGTCAACATTAAGCCCGCGTTCCACGCACGCTTTAACATATGCTATGCCGTCCGCGAGCGTAAATGCCAGCTCCTGAACGGCGGTAGAACCCTTCTCCCGCATGTGATAGCCCGATATGCTCACCGGATTCCAATTTGGCATATAATTCACGCAAAACTCTATTGTGTCCACGAAAATTTTCATTGAAGCATCGGGGGGGACGATAAGCTCATTTTGAGCGCTAAACTCTTTCAAAATATCGTTTTGTATCGTCCCTCGGAGATTTCTCGGGTTAACGCCCCTTCTCTTCTTGCCCAACGCATAATACATCCCGAGCAAAATACAGGCCGGAGCGTTTATAGTCATGGATACGCTTACTTTTTCATCGCCTATGGGTATGCCTCTGAATAAGCGCTCCATATCCTCAAATGTGTCTATCGCCACTCCGCCCTTACCCACTTCACCAAGCGAATGCGAGTCATCGGAGTCGTATCCAAGCAAAGTAGGCATATCGAAAGCCGTGGAAAAACCGGTCTCGCCTTCTTCCCAAAGCTTACGAAATCTCCGGTTCGTATCTTCCGGCAGTCCGAATCCCGCGAATTGCCTCATAGTCCATAATCTTGCCCTGTACATTGAAGGATACACGCCCCGAGTGTATGGAAAACTGCCGGGATAACCCAAATCCGTTTCGTAAACAATACCTTCAATATCTTTTGGCGCGTAAACACCGGATTCCTTTATTTTTATGCTTTTCACTTGACTCCTCCATAATTTTTGCGTGTTTTGTTGTTAAAAATCACTCCATAATTTAGGCCACGCTATTTTACCCAAAATTGGCTAAATAAGCAATAAGGCTAAAGCTAATAAAATGACTTTTGTAAAACTGAAAAATATGCTACAATTCAAAAACTTTCCGATTTAGCGATTTAGCGAGGTGGGCATTGATTCAAAGAACGGCTGATTTTTTGCAAAAACACTTTCTCTTCTTTTTGCCGGAAAATCTTACTCATCCATGGGACTACACGGCGCATTTCCTTGTCAGTTTTATGGGAGTAATCCTTGTATTTAGTATTTGCAGATTATTACGGATGAATTTTAAGCTATCCGCTATAATAGCATCCGTCTTGATGTTTTCCGCGGGGGGAGTTAAGGAGGTTAGCGACTTCAAACTCAATAAGAATGGCATAGCAGAAGATTTGCTGTCTGATGCGTTAGGCGTGGCTTTGGCTCTTTGTTTAATAATTATGTCGAATCGCATAAAAACCCGCTTTCGGACGGGTGCCTCCAAAAAATACTATAGAAAAATATAGTATTTTTATATGACAATATTTACCACTCTATTTTGCACTACTATAATTTTTTGGGGCTCATTGCCGTTAAGCATTTTTTTTATTTTCTCATCGTTAAGCGCCATTTCTTTCACCGCATCCTCGGACATCCCGACATCCACTTGAATTTGCGAGCGCACTTTTCCGTTAATCTCAACCGCTAATTTTACCGTGTTTTCTGCAACTTTTGATTCGTCGTACTCCGGCCATTTTTCACCGTGAACGCTTGTTTTATACCCCAATGCTTCGTGCCAAAGCTCCTCTGAAAGATGTGGGCAAAAAGGAACCATAAGCTTTACCAGTGATTTTACGGCTTCCAATCTATAAAACGCGCCCTCTTTGCTTTGCTGGATTTTGTTTGCGAATTCCATCAGCGAAGAAATCGCGGTGTTATATTGCAAGTTCTCCAAATCTCCAGTAACTTTTTTTACAGCTTTATGAGTTGCTCTTTCGAGATCATTCTCGCTTAGTGATTCGTTTCGATTTTTATCGTTATCGGACTTAACCTGAAACAAAAGCGTGTGCACTCTTTTCAAAAATCTCGCGATACCTGATATACCTTCGTCTCTCCAGTCCCCTCCCTGCTCATACGGACCCAGAAACATAAGGTACATTCTAACAATATCCGCGCCGTAGGAATCAAAATATTCATCGGGATTCACGACATTACCTTTTGATTTAGACATCTTTGCCCCGTCTTTTATCAATAGACCATGAGCTCGAAATTTAGTAAACGGCTCTTCAAAATCTATAAAGCCAAAATCGCGCAAAGCCATTGTTACGAATCGCGCGTACATTAAATGAAGCACGGCGTGTTCTTTGCCGCCGATGTACATTTGCACGGGAAGCCATTTTTTTGTAATTTTTTCGTCGAAAGGTTTGTCCTTAAAATCAGTCGAGGGATATCTTAGGAAGTACCAGGAAGAATCGAGGAAATTATCGGATACATCCGTTTCTCTTTTCGCTTCCGCGCCGCATTCTGGGCATTTTGTTTTTACAAATTCTTTAACCGTCGCGAGGGGAGATTTGTCCGTTCCCGTAGGCCGAAAATCTTCCACTTGCGGAAGCTCTACTGGAAGATCTTTTTCCAGCACAGCCACTATTCCGCACTTTTCGCAATAGATAATCGGGATTGGGGGTCCCCAGTAACGCTGTCTGGAAATAAGCCAATCGCGAAGATGATAGTTTATTTTTTTCTCTCCGCCGACAGATTCTATGATTTTTCCCTTAACTTCCAGCGAATGCATTCCGTCCCAATCTCCAGAATTTCTTAATTTTCCCTCGCCCGTATAAACGCGCCGGCCCTCTAAGATATCGTCGTACTTATTCGCTAATTGTCTTTCTCCATAGTCAGCGAATTCTTCGTCCGTTAAATTGCCTTGCTTTATGCCTTTATCGCCGGCTATCATCTGCGGCTTGATAACATTCCTGATGACAAGACCAAACTTATTCGCGAATTCAAAATCTCTATCGTCATGCGCCGGCACGGCCATAATCGCACCGGTCCCATAGCTTGCCGAAACATAATCCGCAATCCATACAGGGATTTCCTCATTATTGGCTGGGTTTATCGCTTTAATTCCCTTCAACTCCACTCCTGTTTTTTCTTTCGCCAAATCGGTCCTCTCAAGCTCGTTTTTCTTTTTCGATCCTTCTATGTATTTTTCCACTTCGCCCCGATTTTCAATATTGCCTTTAAGTTTGGCGACTAAATGATGTTCGGGCGCGAGCACTATGTAAGTCGCCCCGAACAGTGTGTCCGGCCTTGTTGTAAATACCGAAATTTGAGATTTGAAATTTGAAATTTTAAATTTTATCAGCGCGCCTTCGCTTTTGCCTATCCAATTTCTCTGTGCTGTTTTTATGGCTTCGGGCCAATCAATTTCGTCTAGATTATCCAGAAGCCGCTCCGCGTAGTCCGTAATTTTGAAAAACCATTGCAAAAGCTCTTTTTGTATAACCTCCGTGCCGCATCTTTCACATTTTCCACCTATCACTTGCTCATCAGCGAGCACGGTTTTACAAGACGGGCACCAGTCAACGGGAGCTTTCGCGCGGTAAGCAAGACCGTGCTTATAAAGCTGTAAAAACAGCCATTGCGTCCACTTGTAATATTCCGGCTTACTCGTATCCACTTCGCGATCCCAATCAAAAAGCGCGCCCATGCGCTTCAGCTGTTCGCGAAAATGAGAAACATTTTTTTCGGTTTCTTCTTTGGGATGAGTCCCCTTTTTAATGGCAAAATTTTCCGAATGTATTCCGAAAGCGTCAAACCCTAATGGTTCAAAAACATCATAGCCCCTCATTCGCATATATCTGCCGTGTATATCCGCGCCTGTAAACGCGTAAACATTTCCAATGTGCAGTCCTTCAGCGGAAGGGTAAGGGAACATCATTAAATTGTAGTATGGGTTTTTAGCGTTTTCTACATCAATATTCCATAGTTTTTCTTTCTCCCATTTTTTCCGCCACTTTTTTTCGATTTTTATAGGATTATACTCTTCCATTTGACTAGATAATAGCATTGCTAAACCCTTTTTTCAAATACGAAACTAACAGGGTCTGACCCCGTTAGTTTCGTATTTGACAATTTAACTTTTTACAGATAGTTTGAACCTAGATTTAAACCTCGAAAGAGAAAGAGGTGGTTATGGCCACTATACTCGGTGATTGTACTATTGCCCGGAAAACAGTTTCGGCGTTCGCTAACGCAAAAAAAACCGGCAGTAAAGAAACTTTCGACCCGGAACTCTTAAGGATCTCGTTCTTCCATCTATACTACTGCTACCGCATCTCATGCGGAGAGCAATGGCAAACTCTGTATTTGGATAAAAATACCGATCCTGAAGTACAAAAATGGCTCGAAAGATGGAATGATATGCCGGATAAGATGAACTTTAACATCAGGGTAATATGCTAGAAACTTGAAAAGAGTTTTGGATGAAATTTTAAGTTTTATAAAAATTCAAAAAGCCCTTTATGGGCTTTTTATTTTTTACTTCAATCCTTGCGCTAAGTTTATTGAATCTGATGTGTTTACCGTATAAGCCACGGGGTGACTAACATGGTTAAACATATCCGCGGCCGACGGCATTCCCGTACCGCTTCGCCTTGTGCCTCCAAACGGCGCTTGCACTTCCGCGCCGATAGTCGGGAGATTCACATAGATCATACCCTTATGTCGGATTCTCCTCGCAACATCTCGCCAACCCATTCCCTTGGTGATTATGGACAAACTAAGACTGTAAGGCGCAGATTCATAAGCCCGCACCGCTTCATCAACATCCTTAACCGGAATAATAGCCAGATGCGGTCCGAACACCTCGTCAACTAACGGTGCGAATGTCGGATCGTTCTTTGCTAAATATATAAATGGCGTTACGAAAT
>Ga0155225_114_pt1 | contig 11550 bp, 7 predicted proteins | sample RifCSPhighO2_02_FD_106193 | JGI IMG/M metagenome (GOLD analysis project Ga0155225, IMG submission 106193) | Candidatus Spechtbacteria bacterium RIFCSPHIGHO2_02_FULL_43_15b | reverse complement strand
CGAACTGGTGCTTTTGCCGGTAGATATAAATCAAAAATATGGCAAGCTTTATCAATATCCGGTAGGAAGCATCTTCACTATTGAATTTTTGCTGAAAACGGCGTTACAGCAATCCGACAATACGGCTTTCGCAATTCTATATCGAAATATGGACGCAGTCGAATTGAATAGCGTTTTGGAAGAACTGGGACTTAAAGATCTTTTTAACGATGCCGGTCAAATCACCGCCAAGGAATATTCGCGGCTTTTTAGAGCGCTCTATACTGCAAGTTTTCTCAATCGTGAAAATTCCGAGTTTATGCTTGAGTGGCTTTCGGATACTGATTTTTCCGAATTCTTAAGTAGGGATATACCTAAAAATATTATGTTTGCTCATAAATTCGGGATAAACGAGGAAGATCGGGTATTTTCCGATTCCGGCATAGTTTATGTGGAAAATCGTCCATATTTAATAACCGTGCTTGTTAGCGTGACTGGAAACGGTACGCCGGAGTCCGATTTAGAACACGCAGCGCGAATAATGAGCGAGATATCGCAAAAAACATTTCTTTACATAAATGAGCTCTAAATTATTAAAAAGAATCAGATATGGAACAGCGATAGCGCTGATCGCGCTGATGTTTTTGAGCGGTTTTCCGCTTGATTTTGAATATGATGAACGCGGTAAAATAGTTGATATATTGTATCTCGCCATGGAGAAAAAAACAACAATAGATAATTTTTATTTTGGTAATTACGCCCATGCCGCTTCAACAACTATTATATTATCACCAACAATTCTTACATCCGGGACGACTTGGGTAGTGCCTAGCGACTGGGATAACGCTAGCAACACAATCGAAGTTATTGGCGGAGGAGGCGGAGGTGAAGATAATGGGGATTCCGGAGGAGGCGGAGGAGGCGGAGGATATTCAAAATCCGTAAATGTAACCTTAACTGCGGGGGATGTCGTTTCGTATCAAATTGGTTCCGGAGGCGCGACAGATACCGGCGCCGACGGTGCTGACGGAGGAGATACATTTTTTTGCAACGCCACTTCAAACTGCGCGACTATCGCGGGAAGCGCCGTACTTGTCGGGGCTAAAGGTGGCAAAGGCGGAGGTACGGTGACGGCTGATACGGGAGGGGTCGGCGGTGCCGCAGGAAGCGGTATTGCCGAAGGTACCGGCAGTACGACATATAGCGGTGGTAATGGAGGTACCGGAAATGGCATAGCCGATAGCGGAGGCGGAGGCGGAGGCGCGGCGGGTCCTCGTGGAAATGGGCAAAATGGAGGAAATGGCTACACGGTTGATACCAGTGGAGGTGGTGGCGGAGGAGGGGGTGCCGGAGGCGGATCTTCAACGGCTGGTTTAAATAGTACGACAACGACTAATGGGGGAGGCGCGGGCGGCAAAGGACCAAACGGCACCGGAAGCGGCGTATGTTGTTCAAGCGGCACCGGAGGAAGTGGTTCCAATGGCGGAGGCGGTTCCGGATCTGATGCTGGAGTGGAGGGCGGCACAGGAGGTAGCGGTACAGAGTGGAACGGAGGAGTTGGCGCAGGCGGTGGTGGAGGAGGCGCGAGCGATTCGGATTTTGGGGGCAATGGAGGACTTTTTGGCGGTGGCGGAGGAGCGGGCGAGAATGGAGGAGGGGTAGGCGCTCCGGGTATTATTGTAATTACCTACGCGCGGAAAGCTCCAAACGCAATGACTTGGGTAGTGCCGAGCGACTGGGATGATTCTGCCAATAAAATTGAAATAATAGGTGGCGGAGGAGCGGGATATTCTTCAAATAACAGCAGTGGCGCGGCGGGCGGAGGCGGAGGCGCATACTCGAGATCTATAAATGTAAATTTTATTCCGGGTGCAACAAGCACTTTTGCGATAGGCCGTGGCGCGACAGGCAGTACATCAAGCGGAGGCGACACATATCTTTGCGATTCAACTTCCAATTGTTCTGATATAAACGGCACGGCTGTTGTTGTGGGCGCGAAAGGAGGAACTAGCGCGAGTAGCACCACAGCGAACGGCATAGGCGGCGCCGCCGCGGATGGTTACGCTGAAACAAACGGCGTGGAGGACGGAACAAACAGTGCGAAGTGGAGCGGCGGCAATGCAAACGATGGGCATGACACATGCGATTGCGGAGGAGGAGGCGGGGGCGCGGGCGGGATTACAGCGGCTGGAAAAGCAGGTGGGACTACGGGTACTACCGGAGGCGATGGCGGAGGAGGAGGTGGAGGCGCTGGAGGCGCAAGTTCTTCCGATGGAGCCGCGGGAACAACCCTTGTCGGCGGAAATGGCGGTGCTGGCCGAAGCGGCAGTGGCGGGGGCGCGGGCGGAAGCGGAGACGCGGGCGACGCGGGTACTGCCGCAACTGGCGGAGGAGGAGGTGGAGGCGACGCGAGTTTTTCAGGCGGCGATGGTGCCAGCGGTTCTGAATGGACCTCGTACGGAGCTGGCGGAGGCGGTGGGGGAGTTGGCGACAACACGGGAGTTATAGCAATAGGAGGTGATGGCGGATTATATGGAGGAGGGGGTGGAGGTGGAATTTACGGCGGCCACGGCGGGCCGGCAACTCCGCCCCGACTCTCTCTGGTGTAGTTCTTAAAATGACAAGCAACTCAATGCCAATTGTGCTTGTGGAAAATACCACCGTATCGGTTTCTGTTGTCGGCACGATAACCGATACAAACGGCGGCTCCGACATTTCAAGCGCTACGGGAACTATTTATCTTACGGGCGTTTCGGGTTCGGAGGCGTGTAGCGCAAGCGACATAAATTGTTACCCCATAACTTCCGGAAATTGCAGTTTAAGCGCGGCGGTAGGAAATGATAAATATGCAACATGCACAGCCGCATTATGGTTTTTGGCAACCCGTACGGATGATGACACGGCGTCGTGGACTGGATTTATTGCCGGTAAAGACGCGGCAGGCGTGGTTGGCACGGGTACGGATACAGAAGAGGTAAGCACACTACAGGCGCTCCAAGTTACGGCATCTATTCCTTACTCAGGCCTTTCTCCCGCGGCTACAACTTCGATAGCGAATCAGATAATCGTCCAGGTCACAACTACTGGCAACGAAGCCATAGATCTAACCTTGCAGGCAACGAATGATATGTGCGATACGGCAGTATGTACGGGGAATCAAATTGCCTCAACGCAACAGCAATATACGACAAATTCAAATTTACAATATGAAGATTCCGGAGACGACTTTGGTGAATCAGTAAAACTTGCTTCTACTTCCGCGAAGAGTTTTAATATCGGCACTGTAACCCCCACGACCCATATCGGAAACACATCCGATGAAGCAGACGATGTTTATTGGAAAATAGGAATACCGACAGGAACTGCATCGGGAAATTATAACGGTACGACTACGGTAACAAGCAAAACAAACAGCAATACTACCGATCTATAATTTGCGATTTTAGGTTATACATATCCACATTTTACTAGTAACGCGAAATGCTATAATAAAAAGGTGGCACAAAAGGTCGAATCAATACGAACGGGCCTTGTTCAACCTAGGAGAAGAGGGCCTACAATATAACAAACATTAAAGATGATTATACAAAAATGAAAAGGCGGATTGGAAATCTCATAATACAGCTCAATCCTTCAAAAAAGGATATCCGCAAAAAGTTTAAAACCGTAAGTATTCTTGTTTTGGGAATTTTTGTGCTTTCGTTATCTTTCTCTTTTGACCGTATAGACAGAGCTCGAGCGGATTCGGGAACCGTCACTTCATCTGTTACCGTGGGGAACGCGGCGCCAACCGTATCGGGTACTACCTTAAAAATGAGCACAAACTCAACGCCGATAGTTCTTACGGAAAATACTACCACGGCAGTTGTTGTTGTTGGAACTGGAACGGATACCAATGGCGGCGGAGATATATCAAGCGCGACCGCTACCGTATATCTTACGGGCGTTGCTGGCAATGAGGCATGCAGTGCAAGCGATGTTAACTGCTATACTATCGCATCCAGTAAATGCACACTCGGCTCCGTAAGCGGGAATGACAGAGCGGTAACATGCACAACCGGGCTTTGGTTTTTGGCAACTCGCACGGATGACGACACGGCGTCGTGGACAGGGTTTCTTTCAATGACCGATGGAGAGGATTATGGCACAGGTACAGATACGGAGGAAGTAAATACTCTTCAAGCTTTGACAGCTACCGCATCGCTTGGCTACGGAACACTTTCTGCCGCGGCTACTACCGCGACTTCAAGCGCTGTAACTATGCAAGTAACTACTACTGGTAATGAAGCGGTGGATATTACGGTGCAAGCAACGAATGATATGTGCGATAACGCGGCTTGCAGTTCAAGTACTCTTCGCGCGTGTCAACAGCAATACACGACAAGTACGCTTGTTAAGTATGAAGATTCCGGCGACAGTTACTCGCAAGAGATTGAACTTTCTTCGTCAACCGCAAGAAACTTGAATCTCGCTTCAGTTACTCCTACGACTCATGTTGGAAACACATCCGATGAAGCAGACGATGTTTATTGGAAAATAGGAATACCATCTGGTCAAGCCGCGACTACATATAACGGAACGACTACAATAACTTCCAAGACAAACTCAAACACGACTGCGGATACAAACGAAACTTTGTGCAACTAGTAAAAGCTGTGATGTAAACGAAAGGGGCATTGCGTATCGCTTGTTTATGGCGATATAATGCAGTGCCCCTATTCGTGAACCAGAAACATAACACGCATATCGTAGGCTAACCGTTTTACGCGCATAGCGTGTTATATTTGAGATTTCATGTTGCAGGAATTACACTTTACGCTTTACAGGGTAAAAATTAAAGCATCGTTATTTTTTCTATCCTCAATAGTTGTTTTTAGCATTGGCGCATATGCTGACGCTGGTTTTGGCATCAGCCCTCCGTGGCTAAAAAATACGCACTTGTCTCCCGGATCGCATTACGAGCAGGATATTTTTTTAGTTCAAGGAAAGCCGGAAAGCTCCGTTCAAGTAACGGCTACCATCGAGAGCGCGGAGCAAATCGCAAGTTGGATAAATTTTAAGCCCGGAAATGCGTTTATAATCCCCGCCGGAACCCAGCAATTTCCAGTTCGAGTAACCGTTGATGTGCCGCGAGATGCCGGATACGAAACATATACGGGTAAAATACGGTTTGTCGCGACTTCTGTCGGAGCCGACAATAATTCGAATATCGCCATACAACTTGGTTCTCTAGCCGAAATTACGCTTACCGTAACAAGCGATGAATATTCCGACTTCAATGTAAGGGGAGTGAGCATAGACGATATAGAAGAGTCGATGCCCATAACTATGGGTGTACGGTTGGAAAACCTTGGAAATATAAAAGTTAGACCTACGAGGATTAGTTTGCGAATATACGATAAATGGCATGAGCAAATCCTCCAGGAAGGCGATGCTGAAACAACGGAATGGATAGAATCATTTGCTACGGGTATGATAAGAGCCACTATGCCGACTACGCTTTCTTTAGGAGATTATTTTGCGGACTTTGAAATATATAAGGGGGAAGAAGTTATCGCGCGAGATAAAGAACGGTTCAATATCGTTGAGAAGGGCACTCTCGCGCACTGGCCGCGCTTTCTTGGTATGAGCATAGTTTGGTGGGGAAGCGGACTGGGAGGGTTGCTTTCCGTGCTTTCAGTCGTCAAATTCAATCTTTTCGCAAAACTACTCCGCATTTTAGGTATAGAGGTCAAACGAAAATCGCGGAGCGCGGCAAAAAATAACAAGCGAAAAATTTCAAGACAAAAAGTTTCAAAAATTCTTCCCGAAAGCGCAAAAATCAGGGATCCACTCCCGACTATGGGATTTCGGCCAATCGCAATCACGGCAAGTTCGCGAAAAAGGCGCGCTGTTCAAAAATCTCAAATCAATGAACCCAAGCGGCGCGGAAAACGCCGAAAAACCATAGGCGCATAGCGCCCTCTCATTAAGTTTAATTTTTTAACGGTGAAGTCATACTCGATTCTTTTTTTAATATCCTTAGGTATTTCTTTGTGCCTCGTTGCGGGCTCTCTATTTTTTGCAAACCAAACAAACGCAGAAGTAGTCACAACTTCGGTAACCGTAACAATTTGCGGAGATAACGCCGTTGACGGCAATGAGCAGTGCGATGATGGTGGAACCGTATCAGGCGACGGATGCAGTTCATCGTGCCAGCTTGAAGGCCCTATTTGCGGAAACGGAACCGTTGAAACGGGCGAACAGTGCGATGACGGCAACGGACTCTCCGGTGATGGATGTAGTGCTTCGTGCATAGGCGAAGGCGGGGGATCCGGCATTTACATACCGCCTCCGGCAGGTAAAACGACTGTAATCGCGATAGGAAAAGCATACCCCGCGAGTCGCGTTACTCTTCTTGTTGACGGCGCGCATAAAAGTGAAGTTACAGCTGATAGTTTCGGTGGTTTTCGTTTCGAACTCGAAGATACGGACGGCGGAACATTTACATTCGGCTTTTTTGCGTTAGATATTTTTTCCGCCCGTTCATTGACTTTTAATTTTACGACATCAATAAGCCCGTACACATTGACAACGATCGGAGGGATTTTACTCCCGCCCACGCTTATGGTCAATAAAGCAAAGGCAAGCGCCTATGATATAGTGACTTTACGCGGGAGTAGCGCGCCTTCGAGCAGGGTAACAATTGAAATTCAGAATAACAACAAAAAAATGACTCAAAGCGTGCGTGCGAATTCCGGCGGCATATACGAATACGACATATTCACGCATCTTCTCGGCGCGGGAATTTACCAAATAAGAGTCAAGGCAGAATCAGAAGATTTACTAATAAGCACATATTCTCAAGTTATAAGTTTTAGAATTCTCACCAATAAAGAGATGACGGCGGATAAGGAAAATCCCGAAATAGCTCCCGAAAGGGAAGAAAAAAACAAGGACATAAAACCGCCTTATGATTTTTCCAGGGACATTAACGGCGATTCGTTTGTGAATCTTACGGATTTATCCATAATGTTTTATTATTGGAAAACATCAAATCCATTAACGGATTTTAACAATGACGGCATAACAAATATTTTTGACTTTTCAATTTTAATATATTGGTGGACGGGATAGCGTCATGAGACATAAAACTTGAAACATAAAATCTTTTTATTGGTAATTGTTTTAATACTTCTAGCGCCCGCGAACGCAAGGGCGGCAGTTTTATATTTTAAACCAAACCAATCCAGCCACAATCTCGGTGACACATTCATACAGGAAATTCGCCTGAACACCGAAGGAGAATTTATAAATACCGCGGAAATTTATATTGAATACCCTCAAGATATATTAGAGTTGGCAGATTTCAGCAATGGAAATTCCGTACTTTCTCTGTGGATCGAAAATCCAGAGGTAAAAAACGGATTTATACATTTCATAGCCGGAGTTCCCGCGGGATATCAGGGTTCTGACGGATTTGTCGCGAAGATGATTTTTTTCACAAAAACTTCCTCGATTCAAAGCGACACGGCTAACGCTAACGCGCTTTTGGGCACTATTCGATTTAGTGAATCCTCAAAAATTCTGCTAAATGACGGAGTCGGCACTTTGGCAAATGTTGAGTTCGAAAGCGCGAATGTGGTCATTATTCCAAAACTGTTATCTAAAGTTGAGGATGAATGGCACGATGAAATTATGCTCGATTCGACGAGTCCCGAACCGTTCATAGTTTCTGTTTCAAAGCATAAAGATATTTTTGGAGGGAAATACTTTATTTCATTTTCTACTGTCGATAAGCAAACCGGCATAGATCATTACGAAGTTTTTGAGTACTTCGACGGCAAAGTTTCCGAAACAAAAAACGCGGCAAGCCCGTATCTTTTGGATAATCAAGAACTGAATGATATAATTCGGGTACGGGCAGTAGATAAACGCGGAAACGAAGCGATATCGGAAATTCGGTTAAATAATGAATTAGAAAGCAAAACTCAAAATCGCATTTCAAAAACCGCGATACCTGTATTTATTTTTTCCGTATTATTAGTGTGCGCTTCAGCTATAGCGATATATGCGAAAAAAAGCAGAAAAAAATAGAAAATGCAAAATTGCGATTTCCACTTTGCTTTTCAGTTTTTTAATGATACCCGCATTTTCCGAAGCGGCCGTATTATCTGTAGGTCCGACCTCCGGAACTTTTACGGTTGATAATACTTTCGATGTCCGAATAATTCTGGATACTAAAGGAAAATCCGTAAATGTAATTGATGCCCAGCTTGTTTTTCCACCCGATAAGCTACAAGTCGTAAATCAAAGCGCCGGAAAATCTATAATTCAAATATGGACATCAGCTTTCAGCTTTGATAATGCGCGCGGCATTTTGAAAATTCAAGGGGGCATACCGAGCGGCATTCAAACATCAAACGGACTGATTGCAACTGTAACTTTTAGAGTTAAAGCGGTCGATACCGCGTACCTTAAATTTTCCGATGATTCGGAGGTTCTGCTAAATGATGGCCTAGGCACGAAAGCTCTTGAGAATGTTTCTAATGGAGTATATACGCTTTTGCTTCCCCCTCCGGCGGGTCCTATCGTAGCATCCGAAACTCACCCCGATGGATCAAAATTCTACAACAATTGGACGGCATTACTAAACTGGACTCATTTTGAAAATGTCCGCGCATATAGTTATACCCTTAATAACGATCCGGTTGATACCCCCGATGATATATCAGAAGGAATCGAAAGTTCTGTAGCGTATAAAAATCTTGCCGATGGAATTCACTATTTTCACATAAAGGCGTTAAGGGATGATTTATGGGGCGGAGCAACGCATTTTCCTATAAGCATTGACACGACTTCTGCGGCTGATTTCCTGATTGAAATTTCCCCTTCGGATAAAACCATTTCCAAAAATCCGAATATTATTTTTGGAACCACAGATTCATTATCTGGGATCAGCTATTACGAATTGAAAATTTTATCAGCCGGTTCCGATGCTGAAAATGGAAGTGAACCGTTTTTTATGAAAGCGACAAGCCCTTATAGCCAGGAATTCGGATTGGGATCCTATACCGTAATCGTCAGGGCCTATGACAACGCGGGCAATTGGAGGGAGCAAGTAAAAAATTTCAAAATTGTCAATAAGATTATAGGAATCGCGCAAAATCAAGGCATAAGCATTAGAGGGTCGTTCATCATTCCGTGGGTATGGGCGTGGACAATAATTTTTTCGGTTTTAACCGCATTCGTCGTGATAGCTTTAAGGATCTGGCGATGGCATAGGGAAATCGAAAATAGGCATGAATCCAGACAACTCCCGCCGGAGACAAAAAATAAACTGGACGAACTCAAACGATACCGAAAAAAATACGGAAAGCTCATTGTTTTTATAAGTTTTATCGGAGCTCTATGCCTTTTTTCTCCGCAAGTAAAAGCCGACAGCGTCAATTTATCGCCTCCATTCGTTCAGACCGTATCAAGAAATATCACAAACGAAGAGATATTCTATATCGGCGGCATTACCAGCTCCGCAAAGGTTGATGTAATAATATACCTGCAGGAATTGGAAGCCGGCCAAGCCTCGAGCTATTATGTGACATCCGACAGTAATGGTAAGTGGTTCTACAGTCATCCTAATTTTCTTTCTGCTGGAGATTACCTTGCCTGGACACAAACCCGACTTGGCGACGAATTTAGCCCGCCAAGCCCGCAAGTAAACATATTTGTCCGCGAAACCGCTTTACAATTTGGCGCGTCAAGATTAAGTTACGAAACCGTATATCTACTGGTTATTTTCGTCCTTATGGTGGCCGTAGTAATTCTTTCAATTTTTATAATTTTTCACGCGTATCATGGACGAAAAAAGCATAAAAGGTTTGCGAAAGAACTTATGGAAGCGGAGGAAGCAATCAGGCGAGGATTTGCCGTGCTAAGGCGCGATATACAAGCCGAACTCGAAGTGATTCAAAGGGCGAAAATATCAAAAACTCTATCCGCCGAACAAATCGCGCTCGAAAAACAATTTTTGCGCGATATGGAAGTTGCGGAAAAAAATATCGGCAAAGAGGTATGGGATATAGAACGATACTCGTAGAAATAAAGATTAGTTCAAAATGGCGATTCGTGTCGCCATTTTTGTTTGATGTTTTTCGGCTTTTGTGCTTTTCTGCCCGAAGCGGGTTATCCTATGGCTGAAATGTTTTCGTTTGCCAAGCCACGATAATTTCCATATAATTGAAGCATGGAAAATCTTGTCCTATACCGTAAATATCGTCCCCAAACCTTTTCCGATGTTGTTGGCCAGGAATATGTGATAAAAACTATTACCGGAGCCATTAAAAATAACGATTTCGCGCACGCCTATTTATTTTCGGGCCCAAGAGGAACTGGAAAAACAACGCTTGCGCGGCTTTTAGCAAAATCGCTAAATTGCGAGAATAGAAAAAACGGCGAGTACGCTCCATGCGAAAAATGCGTATCATGTTCGGAGATTTCTAAGGGCGTATCGGTTGACATTATCGAAATTGACGCGGCATCGCACAGGGGAATAGACGAAATACGCCAACTTAAAGAAAACATAAGATTCGTTCCTACTCGCGGAAAATTCAAAGTGTACATAATAGACGAAGTTCATATGTTGACAAAGGAAGCATTCAATGCTTTGCTCAAAACACTTGAGGAGCCGCCAACCCATGCAATATTTATAATGGCTACAACGGAACTCAAAAAAGTTATACCAACTATAATTTCAAGATCGCAAAAATTTGAATTCAGAAAATTGACAAGGGGCGAAATTGCCAATCGTTTGCGGCTCCTTATGACAAAAGAAAAAAAGGAAATCGATAGCGCGGTTCTTGAAACAATATCTGCCCGCGCGGGAGGTTCAATACGAGACGCGGAAAGTATGCTCGGCCAAATTATGTCGCTTCCAGAAATCAACATAGAAAATACCAAAAATCTTCTTGGTTTCGCGGACTTTTCCGAAATAGCGCAATTTATTCGGTTTCTCGTTGATTCAGATAAAAAAAACGCGTTTGCATTCATAAGCGAAGGTGTATCTAAAGGTTACGACTCTGAAGATTTTATTAAAAATATCTTGAATTATCTCCGCTTTGTGATGTACTTAAAGGTTGATGAACAACTTTCCGAAATAATTCTGCGGGAAATGTCACCGGAAGAATTCGAGGATCTAAAAGAAATAGCGGCAAAATTTGAACTTCCGCGCCTCGAAAAGGCATTTCGTCTGTTTCTTGATGCGTCCGCGAATATAAAATATTCGCCAATAGCGGAATTGCCAGCGGAGCTTGCGGTGTTTCGATTATTTGAAAATTAAATGGAGCGTATTTATTAGAAAACGATTGTGCGCGCGAAAAAAATTGAAAAACAAATTAAGTACAAAGGGGGTTGAAAAATCAGATACATGATATTCTAATTTAAAATCCTTCGAGCAATATTTAGCATTGCCGGGTCGTCTAATGGCAGGACAGAGGCCTTTGAAGCCTTCAATCTAGGTTCGAATCCTAGCCCGGCAACCAATAAAGAGAAGAAAGAGGTTATACTTAAGTTGATTGGTAAAAAACGATATGAATA
>Ga0155225_133_pt3 | contig 13370 bp, 9 predicted proteins | sample RifCSPhighO2_02_FD_106193 | JGI IMG/M metagenome (GOLD analysis project Ga0155225, IMG submission 106193) | Candidatus Spechtbacteria bacterium RIFCSPHIGHO2_02_FULL_43_15b | reverse complement strand
GGACTCCCTGAAACCCGGCCGCCGCTAACCCAGGGATTTGCGGCGTTGTCCCGCGCCGCCACCGCCGCGGCCACTGCCGCTACCGCCGCCACCGCCGCCGCCACCGCTGCCAACAATATAAACATACAAACCTCCTCCGAATTTGGGTCAGAGCTGTCCGCCATTGTTCGCGGACAATTCTGACCCAAATTTGTATTCTCTCAAAGTGCTGTCTCCTCGATGAGGAGAAGGATATTTTGGTATTTGTTCCAACTTATCCTTCTTCCCACCCCCATACACCAAACGACTCTCCTTGTGAGAGAGTCGTTTGGTGTATATCGCTAATTCTTGGAGTTTGTCGCTGGCGGCTCTCTCCTTCCGCAAGCAACACATTGTCTTATTTTGCTACTAGCATTATAGCATATTGCTAGTATTTTGTCAAGTATCCTCGGCTATTATATCTATTCTGATTTAGCTTGTGTGGAAAGACGAGAATCCCACATAGCTATATCGAGTTCTTTATTCTTTATGTTTGTATTATAGCATATTATAAGTATTTTGTCAATAGGTTTGGCGCCCTTATTTTAAGCCATTCTTTCACTACCGACATATACGACATGGGCCGTTCACGCTAACAAGCTACGGCCGCTTAGTCAACTTCCGCTGATCAATCCCCTTTTTATTAGGTAACCGCAAAACCGCGCGAAACTCGCGTGGCTTTTTGCGTTAAAACATGATACTTTGAAATATGATGAATTTTAATACTCCAATAACTCAAATAAAAAAGATCGGGCCGGCTTATGCCAAACGGCTCAACCGCCTCGACATAAAAACAGTAGCCGATCTTCTGTTTCATTTCCCGCACAGATATCAGGATTTTTCAAAAATAACACCCATAGGAAATGTAGGGCTGGATGACACCGTTACGGTCGTAGGAAAAATTTTGGACATCCAGAATTCAAAAACCCCAAGAAAACAGATGAATATAACGGAGGCGATAATCGAGGACTCTTCTGGAGCGATAAAAGCGGTATGGTTCAATCAGCCATTTCTGATGAATTCCCTCCGCCCTGAACTGAATATTTCGCTATCCGGCAAAACCACATTCTCGAACGACGCTCTATTTCTATCCAACCCGTCATACGAATTGACCGGCGCCAATACGGGCAATAATACGGACGCGTTGAGGCACACCGGCCGTGTGATACCCGTGTACCCCGAAACCGCCGGAGTTTCTTCAAGATGGCTTAGATACATAATCAAGCCGCTTCTCCCCCTCGCCCAAAAAATTCCAGAATACTTGCCCCCTCAAATTTTGGCAAGAAACAATATCCCCCCCCTGCCAAACGCGTTAACTTCGATACACTTCCCGAATACTCTTGAAGAAGCGGAGAACGCGAGGAAAAGAATCGCCTTCGGGGAACTTTTTCTTGTCCAGCTTGTCGCGTTGAAAGAAAAAATGAATGTTAAAAAGGAATCCGCGCCCCAGATAGAATTTGACCTTTCGCTCGCCAAAGATTTTGTGGATTCTCTGCCGTTCAAACTCACCGATTCCCAGCGCTCTGTTTCCTGGGAAATACTGCAGGATCTCGCGAAACCCCACCCAATGAATCGGCTCCTTGAAGGCGATGTGGGATCGGGAAAAACAGTAGTTGCCGCCCTTGCCGCGATTCAAACCATAAAAGCCGGGTACCAGGTCGCTTTTATGGTTCCAACGGAAATACTTGCCGACCAGCATTTCAAAGGTCTTGTTAAATTTCTTGAAAAATATGATGTAACGATAGCTATTCTCACCCGCTCCGCTCATAAAAAAACTTCACAAAAAATAAAATATGAACCTTTCAAAATCTCCAAACAAAGAGTTGCCAAAGAAACACTCGAGGGCAAGATTGATCTTGTCATTGGAACACATTCCCTTATACAAGAAACCGTGCGCTTCAAAAATTTGGGCCTAATAATAATAGATGAACAGCACCGATTCGGCGTGCGCCAGAGAATGGCACTCGCACGCGGAAACATCCAAAACTCAATGCAAAAAAGCGCGGGTCGCGACCCGCGCACATCGCGTAACGCGAATATACCTCATCTGCTTAGCATGACAGCGACTCCAATACCCCGCACCCTGTCCCTTACCCTATTCGGAGATCTGGATCTTTCGATAATAAAACAAATGCCAATTGGCAGAAAAGAAATAATCACCAAAATAGTCGCCCCAGCCGCGCGAAACCAGGCGTATGCTTTTGTGAAAAACCAAATACTCAAAGGCCGACAGGCATTTGTGATATGCCCTCTAGTTGAAGAGTCGGAAAAATTCGATGCGAAAGCCGCGACAAAAGAACAGGAAAGGCTCCAGACAAAAATATTTCCCGATCTTCGAATAGCCTTGCTTCACGGAAGAATGAAAGGAAAAGAGAAAGATAAAATAATGCAGGCCTTCAAGGACAAGGAGTCTGACATTCTCGTATCCACCTCCGTGGTTGAAGTCGGAATAGATGTGCAAAACGCAACAGTCATGCTTATTGAGGGAGCCGAAAGATTTGGGCTTGCCCAGCTTCACCAATTCAGGGGACGGGTGGGTCGAGGCGAGCATCAGTCATATTGCTTTCTATTTGCAAAATCCTCTTCAAAAACCACTCGCCAAAGATTAAAGGCGCTGATAACCGCTAAAAACAGTTTTGAACTCGCGGAGAACGATTTGAAAATCAGAGGACCGGGCGACTTTATAGGTTCGCGCCAATCCGGAATGCCCGATCTCGCCATGGCTTCGCTTTCGGATTTAGAATTCGTGAAAACCGTAAGAAATGAAGTTGAAGATATGCTCATAAAAGACCCGGAGCTTGAAAAAAATGATCTTCTTCGACAAAAATACGAAGCGTTCAAAAGAGAAATACATTTTGAGTAAAGCGCCTATGCGGGAATACGGGAAGAAAAATTTATGTGGGAAGACGGGAATCCCACATATTATTTTCTAAACTTCTCTGTTGGCCAAAAAGGAAGATACCTCGCGAACATAAGGCGCGTTTGAGCTTCTATCGCGGGAAAAGCGCCAAATATTATCAATGTCGCCGGAATCAAAAGCCACTGAAGCACCATAACTATGTATTTTCGCTTTCCGTGTTCCGGAGGCCTTGGCGGCAATAGCACCAAACTCAAGAAAACAGATGATATAATGCCTACCATGCCGATTGTTAGAAGAAAGCGCGTTATTCGCGGCAAATTAAAAGACAAAAGAGTCGTGTTGAATTCGTCTCCCCCCAAAGCAAGCGGAAGCCATCCAAGAACAAAAATTAAAATCGCGTTCGTTCCCCAAGAATAGAACCCTTCCGTAACATAAAAACCGTGGTGTAATTTTTGGGATGTTTTCATTTTTTTATTTTTCATAAATCCGAATAAAAAGTACGCGATATCAGCAGACCCATACGCCCACCGTCTTTGCTGTTTGTAAACATTTATCAAAGTCCTTAGCAAATTTCTCGCGACATTCGCGTCCATGCATACCGGATAATAAAGCGGCACTACTTTGTAATCCCCGTCGTAATAGAAAAGGCATTGCCAAAATATCCTTGAATCCTCCGAAACTACATTCGCCTGCCAAAAGCCCACATCCACAAGCGCTTTGAACGACATAGAGTGCGAAGAAAATGTGAGAAGTTTTTCCGGGCGCTCTTGGTTCATAGCGTGCCAGAATGTAGATGAAAAAGATATCACCCTCGATATCGCCGGAGCTTCCCAAATGTTATTCACGAAAAGAGGAATGGGCTGAAAACTGGATCGTAAAGGATTTTCGCAAGTCAAATAGTGATACGCAAGGCATGTAAAATACTGCGGGTACACCACCGTATCCGAATCAAGCGATGAAACTATTACATTTTCGTATGGAATGTTTCTATTATCAATAAAATTATCCTTTGCCCAGACCCCCGCGCACCTTTCATTCGATCCCTTTCCGGGCGACTCCCCGGGCAGGTTTGACGGATGCTTAATTATGAAAAAATTAGGGAAAATACTCTTATACTCCTCCTTTATCCTTGCCGCAACGGGGTACCCTTCATCTCCTCCTGATTCTTCAACAGCCATAACCAGTATCATATTTTGCTTAGGCCACTCCGATTTTGCTATCGAATCAATCGCGCCTTTCACCACTTCGTAGGGTTCCTTATACGATGGGAGAATTACCAAATGCCATAAGTCCTTATAGCTTTTTATTTTAACTTTACGGCTTATCGCGTCATCGCCCAATTCTTCAAGTTTCCTCGTCCAATCGATTCCTATCTGTTTTTTCATGCGCCTATACGCTGAACGAGTATGAATCGCCAGATAAACAATCTTAAAAACCCAATAAATATCAAACGAGATTATAAAAAATGCAGCCCATATCGGTTCCCACCAGGAAACGAGCACGGCAAGCCCAAATGTTCCCCATATTAAAAGCCCGGGAAACATTTCAAAGAGACGGTATAGAAACCGCTCCTTTTTATTTTGCAAATCTTTGTAGTTGCTTACATAGAGATAATTCACAAACTTAAGTAAAACACAAATTTTTCTTTTTATCAATTCGTTGGCGTTCTTATCCACAAGTTATCCACAGTTTTACTTGACGCAAAATTACTTATCATATACGACTAAGGCATAACTTCCAGCAGGAGTTATACAGAAATCTTTCTATATTTTTCTTATGGAAAGGAAAGGGCAAGTCAGAGTTCCTCTCTGATGTTCGACTCTATCCCTAATAAGGATTAGGTCAACACGATAAAAGGAGGAAATTTGGCTTGCCCTTTTTAGTTTAGGGCAAAATCACAGATATTTGCTCTTTCAAAAATTTGGCGAAAGTCATAAAAATACACAAGGAGGAATTCGAGATGATCGGAACTATAGGAGTTCGGGATACGGAAAAGCTTGATTTTCATCTTCGGGAAGTCCTTAAGGGCACTAGAAAATTCGAAAACGCCGCTCAAGGCGTCTCGAGAATGATTCTGGAAAGAGGCGTTAAAAGAATTACCCGCGCCGGCAAAACCTCGTACGATTTTGCTTTTTTCCGCGAGGGTAAAAGGCATATCGTTGGCTGGTTTGACGAAATAAACGACTTTGTAAACTTCGTTAAAGAGTCCGCGGAGGGCGGATCGTCAAAGGAAATGGCTTTTGTCCTTGTTGGCGAGCCGGGCAACGGAAAAACATTCACAGTTGAACATGTATGCTCCGGATTTCGCTCATTCCTCACGCGGCCGGAAAACAGAAAGTTTACATTTGAGTTCATCAACTTGGACAAACTCAAAATATATGGTCGGATTCATATAATTCAGTCCCAAACCTTTGAAGATCCTGTAATTTTGGCTATGAACCTATTCGAATCGCGTAATGAAGGAATGGAATATTTGGCTAGAATTGGATTCCATGGAAAGCAACTAGAACTGTCTTACAATAACTACCGTCCCCTTGGAGCTTGCTCCGAGTACATTTTGAATGACATTCGGCTTTTTTGTGATGGCGATATGGAAAAGATGCTCGAATTTGTAAAGGTCGTTCCCGTTCCGATAGCGGAAAGTTTGGGTACGGTGACAGGAAAATACTCCGCCCGAGATAAGATCACCTCTTCCGCCGCAGATCTTCTGGGAGAAGAAGACCTATCGCGTTTGCTGAATCTTTCCGATACCTCGAACCCATACAAATACAATGTGCGGAGGGGGGCCATTGCGCGCGTTGCCGGAGGCGGCATACATTTTTCAGACGAGATTTTCCGAAATAAACCAGACCTTGTGCAGATTTATCTACAGGTTATCCAGAATAGGAACATTGAGCTTGACGGCTACAAATGGCCCATTGATGCTTTAATCGTCGGGACCTCGAACAACGATGTCTATAACCAGTTTATCGCAGATAAGCAGGAAAGCCCCATTAAAGACCGGTGCAGAATCTGCTATGTTTCGCACAATACCGACTATAGACTCCAAACCGAACTAACCATGTACGCCGTGGGCTCCGAACGCAGACTTGCCATTACCGGCGAAGATATGCATCAGGATCCCAATTTGATCCGCGCTACGGATGCCAGCGTGGTTCTAACGCGACTTCCTCACAGCGATAAACTTACTCCTATAGAAATGATGAAGCTTGAAGCCGGCGAAGTGGCTCGCGAAAAAAATGTAAAAACATTGGTAGAGATTAAGGATGCGATGAATGCGAACCCCGATGTCACAAAACGCTGGGGTCAAATAGGCCTCACGCATCGGGACCTTGGCCGAATTATCCAGATTCTTCGTTCTTTCCCGGAAACGAACGAGGGTAAGTGCGTTTTTGCTTTGGATGTTTTCAAGGCCTTTGAAAAAGTCGTCTTCGACTATGTCCAAGAAGCAGTTCACCGCGAAAAATTCCTCAGCGATCTGCAAATTGCCCGCAGATATTATAGGGAAGGGATTAGAACTTCAATCTTTGATGCCTATCGCGATGATCCCGGAGCTATACGCAAAGAGGTCTTGGCTTATGTAAACATGATAATAGGCATAGATTCCGAACAAATCGGACCCGACAAGATGTGGCACTATATAGATCCTCAAACCGGCCAGCAAAGGCCGCTAAAAATAGACGAACGCTACATTGATAGTGTCGAGTCGAGAATGGGACTTTCCTCTAAAGAAAGAAGGGAAGAACACCGCGGCACAATCAGAAGAATTTACGCCCAAAGAATTCCGACAGATCCGAATTACGATTTTATGACCAACGAAACCCTAGTTAAGGCCGTGACTGATGTGCGACTGGAATCCGATGTTGCCGGAGCCGGAAGTTTGGTTGGCGCTTTGGCAAACCGAACCAACGATGAGAATGTCCGGCTTTATAACAGGATGATAGATACAATGCTAAATAAGCTCGGCTACTGCGAAAACTGCGCTAAGAAAACAATTGAATACTTTTGTGAAAAAGTGGACGAGAGCTAATTTATAAATCGATACTAAATGGAAACCGAAGTCCCTCTCACGGGAGGGACTTATTTCCTAGAAAACATTTCGAAATGTTTTCTAGGAAATAAGTTTTTGGAGTAATTAAAACACGCTCCACGGCTTATAGAATGTACCTTGAAATTCAAATTTTCGGATGGAGGTTCGGCCATGCAAAACGAATCAACGACCAATCTTGATATTTTAGGAATGGAATTAGCCACAAAAGAAAAACTTGGAATAAAACCTGACCGAATACTTAGAGCTAATATATCGTCTCTTGAATCTTTAGGAGATCTCATTAAAAGGGACCAGGATAGAGAAAGGGACGGATTCCCAAAAAAGATAAGATTCAGGAAAGTACTTGTAGCCCCTGGACGGATAATTAATGTGCCCTACGCCGAGGAAGGGCAACTTATACACGGGGATTTTGAGCCCACAATCATACAGCAAATGATTCAGAGCGGTTTTGATATTCCAGTCGTGGATGATGATATTGGCGAGGTTATCGGCCACGGCGAGGGAGAGGTAGGTGATGTTATAGGCGAAATGCCTATGAGTGGACGAGGCGGTGGAAGCGGTGATGAAGGCGACGGTGATGCCGATGGACCCGGCCCTGGCGCGGGTGACGAATCTGAAGATCATGGATTCGAAGAGGAGGCCTACGAAACTGGCAAAAAACTGACGGAGAAACTCCAGCTTCCAAACCTTAAAGATAAATTCAAGAAAGTCCCGACCGATGAATATAAATACGATCTTACCGACAGGCATAGGGGTTCTGGCCAGGTACTAGACAACAAGGAAACTCTCAAACGGATCGTCAGGACAAATCTTCTTTTGGACCGAATAAACATAGACGATCTTGATCCGACAAAAATGATAATCTGGCCCGAAGATAGAGTGTTCAGAGTTCTTTCCCGAGAAAGGGTCTGGAAAGCTCAAGCTGTAGTATTCTTTGCAAGGGACTTTTCCGGTTCAATGTGGGGCCCGCCAACCGCCTCGCTAGTTTCACTGCATCTTTTAATCTATGCGTGGCTACTTGTCCAATTCGAAAAAAGAGTCATCCCACGATTTATTGTCCATGATACGAGAGCCGAGGAAGTTACCGCTAAGCAATACTTTACACTCGATTCTGGAGGCGGTACGGTAATTGCTTCCGCGTACAAAAAAATTAACGAAATTGTTGAAGGCGAAAATCTCGAATCAAAATACAACATCTACATTTTCCAAGGTACTGACGGCGATGATTTTGAATCCGACGGCAGGCTTGCGCTTCCTGAAATGCAAAAGATTTTACGGTATGTCAATCGTATGGGAGTTTGTCTTTTTAAGCATCCTCACTTTGGCGACAGGAAAACAAACTTTGAACAATATCTTGAAAATGCAGGAATTCTTGAAATGCGAGACATTTTTAGAATGCACATAATGCCACTTCGCGACATAACCGAAGAAATGAACATCGAAGCCCTTAAAGTAATGACTGCTCAAGATTAAAAAATCACGGCCGCTTACGCCCCGTACCGCGATAGCCGAAGGAGGATGCGATGAAACTTTTGGATCAGCCGATGAAACAGCAAATGGAGGAATGCAAACGGAAGGCAAGGGAGGCGGGATTAAACTTTACAGATAACACGCTCGAATACATAGTCACGAACCGAGATATGCTTGAGCTATCGCCGAGGGACATGATTCCCACGCTCTATGATTACTGGCTACAAGATATACAGGTATTGAGAAACAAATGGCTATATGAAGCTTTCCCTCATAACCCGTATGAAACCGTCATTAACACGCGCCCCCCCATCTCTTTTTACAATCAGGACAACGCCGACTGGTTTAATGTAATGATTTTCTATCATGTCCTGGGCCATATTGATTTCGACCAAAACAACATCTTTTTCAGAAGGACTTGGGACGATGACTTTTGCGGTCAAGCTTTAGCCGATAAACGGCTCGTAAACAGCATTCGCGAACAATTGGGACTGGAAAAAAGATGGGTTGATTATGTCATAGAATTCACAAAAGCCATTGATAATCTTGTTGGCTACCATGCTGAACTGCAGGATATCGACAGGCGGGACGCTCCGGAAATTTTTGGAATACTTTCTGAAAAGATAAACTTCTACTTAGGCCCATTCCTAAAAGAACGGCAGGAGACCAAAGTTACCGAACCTCAATTCTACCGCGATGAAATAGAAAGGTATAATCGTTGCGTTGAACAGCGCGGAAAAATTCAAGCGGAATCCGCTTTTTTTGAAGATAACGATTTCAGAAGCAAATTCCCGGAATTTAACGATGTTTTCAGAAAATGGAAGGAAAAAAATCGCGGACCGAAACCGAAAGACCTCATCGAATACTTGATCAAGCATTCGGAATTCTTAAACAGGGAAAAGAATAAATGGATGATCGAAGTTATCCAAGTTATAAGGAGGACTTCTCTTTATTTTCAGCCCCAGATAAGGACGAAAATTGCCAACGAGGGCTGGGCGAGTTTATGGCACGAGAGATTGTTCCTGCCGGATCCAAGAATAGAAACCCATGAAACCGACTATTCCGTACTGAATTCCGGAGTTCTTTCAACTCCAAGACTTGGGATAAACCCGTATGCCGCCGGGAAACACCTTTTTGAATTTATAGAGCATCTCGCAACCAAAGGCCGACTCTCTCCCGAATATAAACATCTTCAGGACTCCGAGCTAAGAAAACGCTACGATAAAAATTTAGGGCAGGATTACGGAAGAAACGCGCTATTTGAAGCTCGGAAATATCTCGATGACTACCTTCTAGTAAATTTCCTTTCTGATGAAGATTTTCAGGATTTCGTGGACAAATACAAGTTATTTGTTGTTGGTATGCGCCCGAGTCGTGAAGAGCGGGATGTCGTTGAATTTTATATTAAGAGCAAAGATGGCAGGTACTACCGAAAGCTTTTGAACGATGAGCTCTATCACCCGCCGAATATAGAAATTGACGAACAAAAATCCACCGACGGGGACCTTTACCTTAACCATATATACGAAGGAAGGACGCTTATTGCAAGATACATACACTCGGTTCTCATCGGTCTTGAATTTTTCTGGGGAAAACGAGTGAGTCTCGAAACAACAGAATACGAAGAAATTCAACCTAAGGACTGGTGGGATCGAACAGCTAAGAGAACATACTTAAAAGCTAGGGTTCTTTATACTTGCCAAGGGCGGAGTGTGATAAGAACTTATCTCGATATCACTCCCGCCACAGTGTACGACGACGATTAAATTACCAAAGCCAGCCTGTCCTTATCAGAAAACGAATGGAATGGCTGGCTTTTCAAATAAAATTCGCTTATTTTTTGAACTTAAGGGGCCTAATGCTTTCGAGTTCAAAAAATAGGGGAAAATCCTCCCCATTTCAAAGTTCTTTGATACGCGAAAATAAAATAGGAGGACGCGCAATGCCTGACACTAGGGATGCTATTTCATTTCTTGAATCGGAAATTGAAAAAACGGAAAAAAAACCAATTTTGAATTTTGACGAATATCTGCGCCTTGTAGAGCGGGAGCCGAGGAGAGTTCTAAGGAATATTTTCCAACTATTCTACGATATGGTTAAAAAATATGTCGGCGAAGGGATTGACGAACATCCAGGCGACCCTGAATCTATAGGTTTCGTACAATATGATTGCTCAAAACTTTTTACCAGAGGAACGGAAAATCCTTTCTTCGCGGACAGACTTTTCGCAAACAGGTTTGTGAGACAAGTAGAAAGCTTAAAGCAGGGATTTCAACAGAACCGTATGTACGCGTATGATGGCCCTTCCGGATGCGGTAAAAGCACTTTCCTGAACAACCTGCTTAGGACATTCGAGGCCTATACGAATACAAAAGATGGGCAAATGTTTGAAATGTTTTGGGAGATAGATGAAGGCCTTTTTCTCGAAAGTGAAGTCCGGAAAACCCTTATAGTCCCCTGTCCCAGCCATGACCACCCGATACTCGCGATCCCGCGAGCATACCGCGCCGATTTCCTTAAAAGATTACTTCCCGAAGGAGACATTAAAACTGCGATACTGAACGATAAAGAATACGAATGGCTGTTGAGGGAAGAATTATGCACTATCTGTAAATCAATTTTTACGCTTTCACTGGAAAGACTCGAACTAATTGGAAAAGTATTAGGCATGGTCAGGGTAAGGACCTACAGATTTAACAGACGGTTGGGTGAAGGCATCAGTATATTTAACCCCGGCGATATCCAGGTTTCACGCGTTGTTGATGGCAAGCAAATCGGAAGCGTGTCCACTAACACTAGCATTCAAGAAAGGCTTGAGGAGATTTTTGGACCAAATACCGTAAGGTATGTTTTCTCTCCCCTAGCAAAGACAAATAATGGCATATATGTGCTTATGGATGTAAAGCTCTATAATCAGGACAGATTTGTTGAGCTTCATAATGTCATCAGCGAAGGCGTGCACAAAGTCGGCGATATAGAAGAACAGATAAACTCTCTCTTCTTCGCGCTAATGAATCCCGAAGACAAGGCCGTCATAAAAGAGAAAAAAATGGAATCTTTCGAGGGAAGGATTCAATACAACAAGATTCCGTTTGTCTTGGAACCGTCAACGGAGGTAAAAATATACCGAAGCATTTTCGGGGGATCCATAGACCAAAAATTTCTCCCGAGGGTTCTCGAAAATTTTGCTAGGGTAATCATCGCCTCGCGAATGAACCCGGACTGCAAACCCCTCAAGGAGTGGCTTCCCGACCTCACTAAATACCAAAGATACTGCGACGAAAATGGCCTCCTCTTGAGAATGATGGTGTACGGCGGAGTTATTCCGGAATGGCTCTCCGAAGAACACAGAAAACGATTTACGGCTCTGATGAGACGAGCAATAATTGCCGAGGGAGAAAACGAAGGCGACCACGGATTTTCCGGAAGGGATTCTATCAGATTATTCGGGGAATTCTTTAGCCGCTACAATGCCGAATCGCACCTGATAAGTATGAATAATGTCGATCATTACTTCAAACATAGAATAGGACGAGATCGCAGAGACGAGCATATACCTAAAAACTTTCTCGCTTCCCTTATAAATTCCTACGATTACGCTGTTTTGGGCGAAGTGAAAGAAGCCATTTATTTCTACAATAAAGAGCGGATCTCCGCGGATATACTGAACTATCTATGCGCTATTAGTTACGATCCGGGAACTAGGGTGCTTTGCCAATACACAAACCAAGAAATAGAAGTAACGATTGATTACCTTAAACTCATTGGGGGTCGTATTGCGGGAAGGGAAATGATGGACTCCGACGCGCTACAATTCGCGCGCTATATCCAGAAAAGATATGTAGCTGTTATGCATAATCCTATAATGGAAACGGATCTATACCAAGAACTATTTGCCTCGTATGTTAGAAATCTCAAAGAAAAAGTCCTACAGCCATTTATCAAAAACCAGAACTTCCGAGGGGCAGTCAAAATGTTTGGAACGAAAGATTTTGCGACTTTCGATACGCGCATGAGAGAGCATATCACTTACATGATACAAAATCTTGTTGGTAAATTTGGCTATACCGAACAAGGCGCTAAAGAAATATGTTTATATGTGTTAGATAAGGACTTGGCTCAAAAATTCACCTAAAAATATCAAATACTCCGGCAATCTCGGAGTATTTTAATTTCCACGAGTATGTGCGGGGTCCAACCCCGCACATACTACCGCTTGCCTCTTCCAAACAAGTAAGCCGTGAAAAGCGCGCTTGTAGCACCGATAAGTATGAGACCGGTAAATCCGAGCAGTGACGATACTACTTTTCCTCCGGCTGTTATCGGATAAATATCGCCGTAGCCTACGGAACTCGCCGTTACGGCAGAAAGCCACAAAGCATCCCAATAAGAATTTATAAACTCGTTTTCGTTTTTTTCGAATGCGTAAAGGAGAAACGCGGCAAAAAATACAATCGCCAAAAGTATGAATGTTACTGAAATTGTTTCGCGTTTTAGTTTGAATTTCATATTACATATACTCCGGCGCGCTTATGCCTAAGGACTCCAGCACTTCCTTCAAAACATTTTTTGCCGCAATAACCAGCCCTAATCTAGCTATCGTTAAATCTTTGTCGTCCGAAATAACTCTGCAATCACGGTAAAATCCATTAAATACCGAAGACAATCCGGTCGCGTAGCCGATTATCCTATGCACCTCAAAGTCCTTTGCCGTATCTTCCACAACCTCGGACCAGCGGATCAAGTATTTTATCAGCTTTAATTCGGACTCGTGATTCAGCAAGTTAAAATTTTGACCTTTGAATTTTGGTTTTTGAATTTTGGTTTTTGAATTTTCTAAAATGCTGTTCATTCTGGCATACGCGTACTGCACATAATAAACTGGATTTTTCTCCGACTGTTCCTTCGCTAAATCAAAATCAAATTCGATTTGCGTATCAATTGACTTCATAAGATAGAAAAATCTTGCCG
>Ga0155225_101_pt1 | contig 15615 bp, 18 predicted proteins | sample RifCSPhighO2_02_FD_106193 | JGI IMG/M metagenome (GOLD analysis project Ga0155225, IMG submission 106193) | Candidatus Spechtbacteria bacterium RIFCSPHIGHO2_02_FULL_43_15b | reverse complement strand
CCTCGCCGTTCGGAGAACTCCTGGGGAGAACTCCAAAAAAAAACGACGAGGCGGAGAAACATGGAAAACACCGCCCAGTCCGCCCAGTCCGCCCAGTCCGCCCAGTCCGCCCAGCCCACCACCACGCCCGCCCCCCGTGACCCCCTGGCGGGGGCAACTTACGGCTCCGACCAGGAGCCGTGGGGCGGTAAAATCCCGCCGGGGGCGGAGAACTTTCTTTAAGCTAGCCCCCGGCCAACGCAACGGGGGAGTCGGAACGCCGGCTCCCCCACGCACTTGAGTACACTACTACAATTTAGCTTCGCACGCGAGGCAAAACAAAGTAGCGACCTGAAGCGCGTAACGGACATTACCAGCAGGAATTTGCCTGATGGTTTTTTGTTTACCGAACCCGTATAAATTTTCTACTCCCGCTCGATTTATTTACGCATACTAGACCCGTACCGTATCGCGAAACGCGAATAAAAAACCCGCGATGTTTTAATTACGCGGGATAAATGGCCCTGCTACGGCGCAGGCACGAATTCATATTTATCTTTTTTAAGTTCTATCGCGCGTCCGGCGACTCCTTCATCGTGTTCAAGCAATAAAAGCCACTTCTCTTTTGCCGCCCTGCGAAGAAACTTGGACTTATGGTCAACAGCTTCCAAACCGTGAGTGTCGTTTCCCACTCCGCACGCGAGAATATTGATGTGCCATCGAGTCGGCGCCAGAGCCCCCATTATCAAAGCTGTCTCGCCTTCCGACTTTATCTTTATTGAAAGATGGCCGGGAGTATGCCCGCGCGTGCGGAAAACCTCAACGCATTCATCCGTGGAAAAACGACTTCCGCTTATAAGTGAGATTATCCCTCTGTCCCGCAACATCTTTATCCCGTCAATAGTTTCTCTCAAATAGCTTGATCTGGTTTTCGGATGAGCTTTCATGGCGTGGGCGATTTCGTCTTTGTGGATAATATATCTTGCATTCTCAAACGCGGGAACAAGCTCGTCCCCTTGAAGTTTAGCGCATCCTCCGGCGTGATCGAAATGCAAATGCGTCGGTATCACGATATTTGGCTGTTCCGAATCCCGCCTCCCATTTAACAGATTAAACCCGTTCTCCATTCCAAATTCCCGAATTTTATCTTTCCAGCGGGAATAATCCGCGTCTCCGAAAGATGTGTCAACTAAAACCTTGTCTCCGTTCGGCGAAGTTATCAAGAAACAATTCACCGGAAGCTTAACCGTATTCTCGCCGTAACGCGGCAAATCTTGAGCAATCGCGAATTGGGACCAGATGTCGCGCGGAACCCCGCTGAAAATAATTCCTCCGTCCAATCTAAACCAATCTTGAATTACAAGCTCGATAGTGTAACGGCCCACTCTGTAAATCACGCGAACCACCCCCTTATCTTAGTTTTCCTTTTTCAACGCGGTTTATTTCAAGAGGAATCCCCTCGCACGACTCTCCGTTTTCATCCAGATATGTCACCATAAGAAAACCCTCGCCAGTATCAATGCTGTCAATTAAAAGCTTTGGCGCCCACACAGAATCTATAAAAAGATCAACTTCATTTCCTTCTTTAAGCGCTTGCTCAAGTATCTCCAGCACTTTTTCTCTTGACTGCTCTGCTTCGGGATTTTGTAATTCCGTAAAGCTTTCATCAACCAAATCTTCTACCACTTTAGCGTCTTTTGATTCCAAATCGCCTCCATTATTTAATTGTTCCCCGAAACTTTCCGGCATAATAAATTTTTTAATGCGTACTTTAATTATATTCAAATTTCGACTTTTAAGATAGCATACTAACGAGATATGAACAATCTTACTCAATACTTGATATCAATAGGCGCTCTGCGCGAAAAAAATATCATAGCCGCGTTTGAAAAAATAGACAGAAAAGATTTTGTCCTGCCCGAATATGAAGACCAGGCATACGAAGATCATCCGCTTCCGATCGGGCACGGACAAACCATATCCCAACCCTACACCGTGGCCTTTATGCTCGAACTTCTCCATCCCCAAAACGGCGAACGCATACTTGATATCGGCTCCGGCTCGGGATGGACCACCGCGCTTCTTTCAGATATCGCGGGGCAAAGCGGCAAAGTATGGGGCGTTGAAATTATTCCCGAACTTGTTAAATTCGGCCAAGACAATCTTATAAAATACGATTTTCCCCAAACCAAAATAGCGGAGGCAGGAAAAATACTGGGCTTGCCGCGTGAAGCGCCTTTCGACAGAATACTCGTATCCGCGGCAAGCGAAACTCTCCCAAAAGAACTGATAAAACAATTAAAGATAGGGGGAATCCTTGTGATGCCCGTAAAGACAGCGATTTACAGAATTAAAAAAATTTCCTTGGCCGGTCTTGAGACAAAAACTTTTGACGGTTTTACCTTTGTCCCCCTGCGATTATAGAAATTATAAAACACTCTGTTTTTCGATTTTTTTCCGTAAAAGTTTACTTCTCAAGATTAGCGCGCTTATTACGGAAACAGCCAAAACCATGGCGTAAAAAAACATTATTTCCCAATAACCGTAGGGGACACTACGAAACGCTCCGAGGATTAACGCAGATGTCCAAGACACAAAAGATACGGCGCCGCTTGCGAAAAGAATAGAGCTGTCTCTGGAATTTAATTCTTTACCTTCTTCGCGGACAAGTTTTGGTATATGCCTTATGTGGTAAAAAACTCCGTTTAGTATGATGATGCCGACTATCGTGATTTTCGCCAAAAACTTAGTTGACGCCATATACCTCTCCACATCCAGAGAAAAAAGAAGAATTCCCGAACAAACTAAAATCGCCACCCCGATCCAAACCATTAAACTCGCGAGCTTGATGAATTTGATTTCAATTTCCGAGATCTTCCCGTCCCTGATTGAGCTGAAAAATATGAATCCGCTCATATAAACTCCTCCAACTCCGCAAGCAATGCCGATAAGATGAAAAATTAGGTAAAAAGTTTTTAGATCAATAAATCCCAAAATCATAAAATAATTCTAGCATAAATTTACCGCAAACAAAAAGGGCTCTCTTTCGAGAGTCCTTTCATAAACTTCAGACGATGCGCGCACTTGGCGCGAAGGGACTTCCTATAATGTCCCTAACCTTCAGCCGTTCAAAGCTTACAGGTTCCTCGTCCTCTCCAAATACTAAACTGGAATGATACCCTCCTTCGCAATTAGACAACTCCACTACCACAACCCTCTTCCCAACCGGAGGTTCTATGGAATCGGAAGGGCGAAGCAGAAGCTTTGGATCTCTCGGATACCGCAATAAAATTCTATCTCGATTAAAACACTTAGCGTTTTCAGTCCCGCTGATCTCCCAAGCTAGGGAATCGGGTAAATACTGCCTTGAATGCTCATCCAGTATGTACCCTCCCTGGCAAACCACACCCTTCCAAGTCGAACACTGGAAAAAATTATCGTTGCCTATCCTTAATCTCTCTACTGATGAATCCGAAAAAGTGGCTACAAAAACAAAGTGTCTTCCAGGAAAAGTTTTCCTTAGAACGACCTCCACGGAGCTTTCCCGCTTTGACCACTCAAGAAAAACGGGGGAAAAAACCCTAAAACCATTAGGGCTGCGTTCCCTATATTGCATAACCGACCTATGGCTACATAGGGAAACGATCCCAAATTTTCCTGTCGCCCTTCCGACCACAGCCATATTTTTTAAATGCTCCGCCCAACTTGGTCCGAGATATATTGGCATCCAACCCCTCCTTATTTTTATCATCAATAGATTTTGCGACTATACACTATTTATACACTAAAAAACCGAAATGTCAATGTCTCCATTCCGACGAGATAACTCAATTCCTATACGCCTGCAAAAAATGCGACTCCGGTACCGGTTCGAAAGTTTCCAAATTACGATTAAGTCGACAGTAGGTTCTCGATTTTTGATCATACTTATATAAGGCGAACCAATATCTAATAACGAAGTTGTCGAGCAGATTTTCAATAAATCGTAATCTTTGCTCCCTGTTTCCGGGATTAATCCCTTGGATAAGATTTTCCGCGGTTTGAAGAATATAAAGAGGCCTATTTCGAGCAATATCATCCATTATATTTCTTTTACAAGATTCCCTAATAAAATCTATCCGTTCCAATAACGAAATCCTAGATTCATCCGTATCTTGCTCCATTTCGGGCGTGCCCAATTTTTTCTTAACTTCTTCTGAAATCCACTCAATTTTTCCCGCTTCACCGACAAAATTTACCCGACTTTTGTGAACTCTACGAAGGTCATAGTTTTCTATTTGATTTATAAAATCCTCCACCATCCCTAGAGAACCTGCCAAGTCCAACTTATCCAATCCAATATTCTCTTCCGCAAAACTTACCATTACTTGTGATATGCGCCTAGCAACAGAAGGTACTCCCTCATCCACTCTACGCAATACTACCTCGAATTCTGACACTATATGTGCCCGCAATTCATCGGCGGGAATAGGAAGTTTTCCTATTTCTTCTTGAAGCTGGCTCATGCGGGTATGATCCTTGTCAAATCGCGCCCTACCTAATATCGGACGGCCTTCTTCCTTACCGTTTTTCCTCTTGTAAGCTTTTCGAAGCTCAATGAGTTCTTTAAGTTTCTCTGATCTTTCTATATAAAGACGCTTCAGCTCTTGATCGAGTTCGGATCTGAATTCCGATTCGCCTTGGGAAGCTTCCAGGCGACCACGCTCTTCATTGAGCGCGCGTCTAGATTCCTCTTCGCTGGGGGGGACTTCCATCTGTCCGCCGTAATCAGGTTTCATTTCACCACGGACTACATCACCGGTGTCAAGATTAGTAGGGCCATTATCTAAATCTTGAGGTTCTGCCGAATCACTATTTTCACCCATTTCGCCTAAATAACACATCATGCTTTATTTTACCATACATGATAGAAATATCCTATAAATTGCGTGACCAATTTCAAGAGATAGAATATAGGGCTGGGGAGATTTTATTATCAGCCATCAAAGATAAACATCCCAAATTAAAAGAATATGCGGATATGATAAGTGCTCAAGAGGTAATAAACAATAAAATTCCCGATTTAGAGGAATTAAAACTAAGGAAAAATGGTTTTAGATTTTTTGAGGAAGAAATAATAACAAAAATTTCAGGGGAAGAATTTGCTAAAAAATATCAGGTTGTTTTGCTAGATGATTTGGCAACCGTAGGAGAATCCAACATAAACACAAAGGGGGAAATTGGCGGCGAAAATACTGAATTAGTGAAAGGCAAAACAGCATATCCCGGATTTATAAAAGGACAAGTAAGATTGATTATTTCGAAAAATGATTTAGGCGCTATTCAAAATGAAGAGGTGCTTGTTACTCACATGACCACTCCTGAATTTGTGCCAGCACTGCAAAAAGCGGCGGCGTTTATTACGGATGAAGGCGGGATTACTTCTCGTGTGGCAATAGTTGCCGGGCTAGGATTCGAACCTAGATTAATGGATTCAGAGTCCACTTTCCTGCCATTAGAAGACCCGGCAATGTTTATGCGCTAAATAAGCGTTTTTCTCACTTTATCATAGAATACGGCAAAAATCTACCGATTACTCGTCCGCTTTTGATTAAAATTTGACATTTTTTCATTTCCGTATAGAATTGTCCTTAATGTTTGCATACTTGTTAATGATGTAGAGTGGGAGAAAAGAAAAAGATCCCGAAGTAATAAAAGAGTGCATAGCAAACCAGCTTACGCAACCCATCTATTTCGACAGGGCCACGACAACGCTTGTTTTAGAACTAGGAATACGGGACATCCATGAAGTTGCGCAAAAAAAACCCTGACGGGTTTTATAAGAAGAATAATAGAGAAACTAAAGATTAAACATTAATCCGCGTAAAATCCGCGGATTTATTTTAGGTTTTAAGATATCTCCTGACTGCCACAAAAGAAGATACGGCCCCCAACGCGACCCCAAAACCAACAAGCAAGCCGAATATTCCAAATAAGTTTCCGGACCAATACTTATAAACATCGGTTCCGGGAAAAACAGCTCCGACTTTCTCCGAAATAAACCACAGCGCTACAAAAAATATTGCCCAAGTTATCGCCCCCGCTGTGATGCCGTATATTGATCCCGTTACCACGAATGGACCGCGGATAAACCAGTCGCTCGCGCCTACAAGTTTCATCACGGAGATTTCGTCTCTTTGATTGTATATCACTAGCCGTATGGTGTTGAAAGTTATCAGCATCGCCACGAAAGAAAGAAGAAATGTCACAAATACCCCCATATTTTCGATTGAAGATGTTATGGAAATAAGCCGCTCGATGACTTTTTCATTTTCTTTGAAATTGATTTTCGCAACTACGCCAAGACCATCCTCTTTTTCTATAAAAGAAACTATGGAATCGAACTGCGACGCTTCGTTGGCTTTGATATTTAATGATGCCTGGAACGGATTTGAATCAAGTTCCTGAAGAGACGCCATTAAAAGGTCGTTTGTTTTATGCCGTTCGCGGAATACTTTGAGCGCCTCTTCCTGGGATATGTATTCCGTCTCCCTTACTTCTTGGAGATTATCTATTTTGGTTTTTATATCTAGAACCTCATTTTCCGAAATATCCCTCTCGAAATAAACGCTTATATCCACCTTGCCCTGAACATCCTCGATAAACGCATCCGTTATGTACCCCATCACAAGCAAAAGCGACACGACGCAAAGCGCCAAAACCATTATCCCCATCGTAGCGCTTGATACCCAAAAATTCCTCCAAAATCCGGCCCAGCCATATTGAATTATTCTTAATAAATTCATTTAGATTTTGCTAAATCTTATATGTCCCCACTTTCTCATCTCTCATAACCTTTCCGTCTTCAAGAGTAACAACTCTTCTTTTTAGAAAGTTTACAATGTCTTTATCGTGCGTGGCAAGCACTATAGCCGTTCCGAATTCATTTATCTTTAAGAGCAGTTTCACAATTTCCCATGTGTGAATTGGATCCAAATTCCCCGTAGGTTCATCAGCCAGTATCACCTCCGGTCTTTGAACAAGCGCTCTTGCCACCGCTACGCGCTGTTTTTCCCCGCCCGAAAGTTCATGCGGAAAATTTTCTTCTTTACCCTTGAGACCCACTATTTCTATAACCTGCGGCACATCGGATCTTATTTCCTCCTTAGTCCTTCCGCCCGCTTCCATCGCGAAAGCTATGTTCTCATAGACATTTTTTGACGGCAGAAGCCTGAAATCCTGAAAAATCGCCCCTATCCTTCTTCTGTATCTCATAATGGAATTCCCTTTCAATTTTACCACATCCACCCCCTTGAAAAGAACTCTCCCTTTAGTGGGAGCTTCTTCTTTTAGTAACAGCTTGATAAGCGTTGACTTTCCAGCTCCGGATCTTCCCACAACCGAAACAAACTCTTTTTCTCCAATATTCAAAGAGACATTGTTAAGCGCGTAATAATCTTCGCCGTAAATTTTTGAAACAGAATGAAACTCGATCAACTTTTCTAAATTCCAGGTTTAAGGTCTAAGGTTCTACAAGCTCTTATGCTTATAGTCCAAATTCATTTCCTAGGAAACAATTTTTATGCCCGCTTCTATAAATTCGTCCAGCTCGCCATTCAGCACCGCTTCGGTATTTGAGGTTTCAACGCCCGTTCTGTGATCTTTTACCATCTTATAGGGATGTAGCACATAGGAACGGATTTGATTTCCCCATTCCGCGGGTATGAAACCTCCTCGTATTTCGGCAATCTTTTCTTTTTCTTCCTTTATTTTTCTTGCGAAAACTTTTGATTTTAGGGTCTTCAGCGCTTTCTCCTTATTTTCTCCCTGCAGACGCTCGCTTTGGCACTCCACGACCACACCACTCGGCAAATGTTTCACCCTCACGGCACTCTCTGTCTTGTTCACATATTGACCGCCGGGACCCGATGACCTGAATGTCTGAACCAGTATATCTTCGGGACGAATTTCTATGTCATCTTCGGATCCGCTTTCTATCTGCGGAAGAACCTCGACGAGCGCGAAAGATGTATGCCTTAACTTCTGCGATGAAAACGGAGAAATTCTGACCAAACGATGCACGCCGTTTTCATGCTTTAGATACCCATACGCGTATTTGCCTTCAACTTCTATAGTTGCTTCTTTTATCCCCTTTTCCTCTCCAAAATTCTGCGCTAAAAGCGTACCCTTGAATTCACTTTCGCCTATATACCTTTCATACATCCGCAAAAGCATCCCAGCCCAATCTTGAGCGTCCGCTCCTCCAGCTCCAGAATATATTGTTATTATAGCGTTATTTTTATCGTATGGCCCGGAAAAAAATGTTTCCGTTTCCTCGCGCGCGATGATTTTTTCCAGAACCTTTAACTTTTTTTCCGTATCGTCTCTTAATGATTCGTCCAGCTCCGGACTTTCTTCTTTGGCGTAGATAATGAATTCTTCGATCCCCTTAATTTCGCTCAGAATATTTTCGGATTTTTTAACTTTATCTTTCAGATGAGAAAGTTCTCCGGAAAATTTTTGCGCGGTTTTCATATCATCCCAAAACCCCAGGGACTGCATTTGTTTCTCAAGATCCGATATCCTGTCTTTTTTAAGCCGTATGTCAAAGATGGCCCTCAAGCTCGAGGGCCCTATTTTTGAGATTGTTAAGTTTTTCCACTAATGGCTCGACCATACTTTGTAATTATATCACGATTTTATTCAAAATAAAATTTTAAGCCACCCCGCGGAATCGAACCGCGAACCTCTACTTTACGAAAGTATTGCTCTGCCAATTGAGCTAGGGTGGCTTTCTTCAGCATATAACTCCTTTATTACTCAAATTAACATCTTACTGCCTGAAAATCAAACAGTCGCCTTGTTGCTCCTAAAAATTTTGAAAAACGGGCGTGGAATTCCACGCCCGTCAAAAATTGCTATACCGACCATACGCGCCTGCTATTATCAGCTTCGCTTTGGACTTCACGAAACCAAAGCGTCATTTCGTTACTCGACGCAAATTTGGGATATACGGCGTACCAAATCAAAGCCACATCAAATCCCTCCTTTGTAGCCCCGATGGCCGTACTCTTAATGCACTCAAATGTGTTACAACCCATTAGATAAACGGTCGTAATACCTTCTGATTTCAGATACCCAGAAAGTCCCGCGTTTGAAAAAGCATTTCCGGCTTTTTTCACAAACGCGGGTTCGGAACCGCACCTGTGTCCTATAAATTCCGCGACACGCAATATTTCTGGCGCATCGCATATCAAGCACAGTGACTGGCGTTTATTCGCATCGTCTTTTCCCCGCCGAAATATGCCTAACCTCCGGCCACCTTTCGTTTCGATCAAATTTTTACTCGGCTGTCCTTCTTGCCCGGAATAATCTGGCGATGTTGTAAAAATTACATGGACTACAACCTGACCCTTCTCTCTCCAATCCGCAAGAACTCTTTCCATGCTTCCCTGAACCGATTGCCGTAATTCGCTCGCGGCCACCTGTTCGGGTCTCCATCCATTATTGTGGTTCACATCGACCACAATAAGAGCGGCATTGTCCAAAATCCTCATAATCCCTCCCATTTTTATATTTAAGATATTATACAATGTTTCATAAAAAAGCAATAGAAATCGCGGATGGATTCCGCAATTGAATTTTTGCTCGGACAGCTCGGGAGGAGGGGTTCAAAGGGGAGGAATCCCGAGCTGTTTTCGTGTTGTTGTTCGAAGTGATTAAAAAAGATAAAATACAAAAATGAATCCTAAAGATTTTTTATATTCAAAAAAACTTGATCTTTATATATCGCGAACACCGTTATACATATCAAGCAGAGTACACAAGGCCGCCAAAAATGCAGGGGTTGACTCTTTGGGTTGGGATGAACAGGGAAGAATTAATAACATTTCTTTTATCGATGCAAAGAAGGTATTGCAAGCTTTGGGATCTTCTATGTTGAGTGTGCATGAATACGCAATTGTACTTGATGAACTCGAGAACGAGAGACCGGACCACGATAAACTTTTGTCTAACGATTTTGCTGAATGGCTCGATACGATTTTCTGGCGACGAAACGAATCTGTATTTAAACTTGAACACCCAACGACAAACCAACTTTTTTCTAGTGATCCATCTGAAATAAACGATGTATCAGAGATTAAAATGCCAACTGGCAGACCGGGGTGGTTTCGATATGACTCAAAACATCTAAAAACTATGGGGGTTCCGGAAAAAGTTGAACAAAAGAAAATATCCAAAAGGGGTACAAAAGTTTGGAAATTTTGGTCAACTTTTCGTCAGGATATTCCCGTGGCAGGCATCAGGGGTTATGTTTTATCATCAGGCACGCACTCACTTGACTTAGATATTCCTCTTTTTGCCAAACAACCTAAATTAATGGTTCGCGAATGTCGCAGATCGATTGCTGATATTCCTACACCAAACGAGACGGCAAATGTAGCTTTGCAATTAGTTGAAGACTATCGCAAGACCCTTGTAATTAGTCCAATTGGCGATAAAAAAGATGAGGTCGATTATTTTTTCAGCAACTTTGAAGAAAAAACTCGGGTTATAAAGCAATATTTTAGTAGTGGTTATATTCCGGAAGAACTTGAAAAACGATCTTTGGACGAATCCATAATAGACATACATGGAAAATTTATAGCTTATCAGCAATGGCATGGCAAGGGTCAAGGCGGTATTAATAAGGAGAAATTACTAACTTCAGGCGGGCTGTGTAATTACTTAGGAGAAACGAAAACTCAACTAATCAGCGGTGTACAAAATCAAGAAAAAATCATTGTTGTTATGGGGCATGGCAACCCAGACTCGGATTCTATTGTCTCGAGCATTTTTGAAGCATACAGACGCTCGTGCATTTATCATGAGATTGTAATCCCAGTCGTTGACGGAGTAATCCCACCCGAAACAGTAAGTATTCTTGGAGAGGAACTAGTTAATAAAATCATTACTACTAATGATGAAATATTTCAAGTTGCACGACAATCGGGATTGGTCCGGTGGGTATTGGTTGATTGGCATGAGTTCGAGACGCCTCAATTTGTTGAGGGAATTATAGATCACCATTTCATAAAAAGGGACTTCCCTTATTTTGTATCAATTTCTGCTGAAAGAAGTTGGGCAAGCACCCTCCAAGTTTACAATAAAATTTTGGGTAATGGTTTCTTATTAGATAAAAAACTGGCAAAAATATTATTTAAAGCAACATTACTTGAGGCAGAGTATGAATTGATGAACTCAATGACATATATTGATAGGTGTCTATTTGAACATCTCCGTGGACTTGCCCAAGTTGAAAATAGTCAGCTTCTATCAAAAGAAGTGGCCAAACCATTACTACTGGTGAAAGACCCTGCAATCCTATTTCAAAGAGATTATAAGCAAAGCCATCCTATGCTTGGGTTTTCAGTAGTTAAAACCATAGACTTTTATAATCGAGAGGGTACATGTGAAGTGGCGGATATCCGCGAATCTATAATTCAAATAGCACATGCAAATAACAAATCTCAAAATCTGCCATTAACCATTATAAAATTTGTTGATTATCTAAACGATGGTACTCGAGTTAACCATGAGGAGATTGTTTGTGTTTTTAACCACGACTGGCACGATAGCGGATTTCGTGATGCATTGTTGTTATTACTCGAACGCGCATATAGCGTATTTCACGAACATAAGGTTCGTATTCAAAAGAGGGATAATACTATTCAGATATTTTCTCCCAATAAACAAGTGCCGAGACTTATCCTCACGCCGCTTCTAGAGCCGCTTCTCAATGAACATACTAAGTTTTTTTATGCAAAAGCGTTAAATAAATTCGTGGCAAGAGGTTTTTATGACGGCTCATCATCTGATCAAGATAACTTTTCTGCCGATGTTATCCAAAAACCCCAAAATTATCTTTCTTTTCTGGATATAAAAAGGAGGGTTAAAAGTAGCAACATTTCCATTCTTAGTCTTTCAGAATACTGGGGAGTATATAAAGAAGCGGAAGTTTTAAATGATAGGCACATGCTTAATTCGTTGCGAGATAGTAGTTTTGTAGAATTATTAGATACATTTATCTTGGATAAATCATTTTTATTTGATCACGCTAATGTTGGAAGTATCGATGAAATGATGGTCGCGGAAACAAAAAATGGCAAGCGTATTACTATAACAGAGGCGCATCCGGGGATGATGAAGCCATCTTTGATAGATGAGAATGGCTTACCAAAAACAATATTTTCCGCCGACACCTTTGGTGATCCCGAATCATGGCGATATTGGGCACCAGATACAGATTTAACCGTAGCAACTAGGGGTCATATCTTTTTGCTGGATCAAACATCGCTTGATCTAAAAATACACCCCGACGAAAGTCATAGCAATATGGGATTTAGGCCAGTATACGACACTATACCAGACATTAAATACAGATTGGTCGAAGAAAATTCTTGGGTTAAAGTTGAAGTTACTCCGAGACGATTCGGAATTTACTAATCCTCCGTGTTTTGTCCTACTCTTTTTGAGGTAATCCATGAATGGCAAGGCTCTGATTTTTATATCTTTTGTCATCTGTTGCTTCTTCACCAAACCACAATGGCGCAACAAATTTTCCACTTGCCTCTTCGGAACTAAACTCAACTTCAGCAGTTACGAGACCATTCAAATTACCACCATAAACATCTAGCTCTATTACAGCACCATCGTGAGGTATTTTATACCGCGTCTTTTCTATCCGCTTACCTTCCGTTGTTTGCCAGAGACCTTCATATTGTTCCTTACTAATTTCGATTTCATATTCGGCTCTAACTTTACCACCCCCGCTTTTTACGGTTTGAAAATATTTATCTCCTTTTTTCCGTAAACGCACCTCGGTTCCATCTCTAGAAATTACGATGTAACCCTGAATAACTTCTTCGTGTCGATAGTTATCTAAATTCTCCGGAAGAGACGCAACCAAAAATTTTCTCTCTATTTCTTTGGACTTATCCATTTTCTCACTGGGCTGTTCTTCGTCTAAATTTTCTGGTGATTCACTATTATTCATGATAAAATAGTATCAAATATTTTCACTTTGAACAACAACACGAAGACAGCTAGGAATTCCTCCCCTTTGAACCCCTCTTCCCGAGCTGTCCGAGCAAAAATAGAGATCCCCTCCGCCACCTGCTCGTTCAGAGCAGAGCGGAGGGGTAGCAATTCTAGTTATAACTATACTTGGAGAAGCAAGTTTTGTGTAAAGAAAGTTTACTGATTAGTTTCTGAAAAACGGACAAAGGCTATTTAAATTTTTTCCAAAAACTTTTTTACAACTTCCTCCACCGCGAGAGTAGCAACTTTGTGAAAATTATCTTGAGAAACAGCACTGCTTAAAAATTTAAATAGATCTTCATTGGTTTTAAATTTTTTCTGTTCAATAATCTTTTTGCCTGTTTCTTGTAGCTGATCAAAAAGTTTTCCAACAATATTTAAAACTATAGCCCCCTCAAGTTTCGTAAATAGTTCTTGCTTCTGCGATTCAGAAATATTACCAAGCGAAGCAACTTCTCTAAAAAGTTCTTCTAATTTAATTTGTGATTGGTTGATTTTTTGGTCCATAATTTATTTCGTCTCTTGACTTTCTGGTTTTGATAGAACGCCAAATTTTTTTTTGAAATAGTTCAACTTTTTCTCAAAGTACATTTTAGCGAAATATGCACTATTCGCCCCAAGCACAGAAATTAACCAACTAAGCCTGACTACCGCCTCAGTACTTTCGGAAATATTAAGCCCTGTCATTTTTCCAATGTCGACACCAAAGAATTTACCAATGATGTATAGACTTCCAGGTAAGGCAACCGTATATCCTATATCCCTCAATGCCTCATAACGATAAATTTTATGCTTAAGTGTTTTTACTTCATCGGAATAAATCTCTTGGGCTGCTTGTAAGGCACGGACACCAAATTGCTCGCGCGATTCTGCGCTATTTTCAGGACCCTTTGACCTTTCCGAGTTTCCTAATTGTTCAAACTTAGACATATAAGTTCATTGTAGCGGAGTTTTATAAAAAATGCAAATTCTATAGATAATAAGTTCAACGGCGAAACAGAATGATTGGGCGCGGCGGAATTCCCCCCACACCCCCCTTCCGCCGCGTCCTCGCTTCGGCGGCGACATTTTCAAATCATTTCAACAATGGACGAAACAACCGCGCCAATGTCTTTTTTGATTTCATGCCCCCAAATTCGCATAATTCGCTAATCGTTATTTCTCAAATATGCCGTATTTTTTCTGTCCCTTGCACGGTTGTTTTCAATTTTCTTTTTGAAAAACGATGTCCGGTTTGCCCCTTAAATCCGTCGTATTTGTTCTAAATTTTTTGCCAGCTCTCTTTTTTAACGCCGATATAAAATACTTTTCAAACTGCGTATTTGGGGAGCGAATTTTTGACATTATTTCGTTTCTCTTTCGCTTCGAAAACTTGTCCGTAGTTTTTCGTGTATTCTTGTTTGAAATTAGACAAAATCGCTCCCGCCACAGCGTTTGATAGAAATGTTGGCACGGCATTCCCTATTTGTAAATTTCTGTCGCTTCTCGACCCGAAAAATTGATAGGAGTCGGGAAAACATTGAATCCGCGCGCCATCGCGCGTGGTGAGTGGTCGGGGGGCTTTCGGATGTATGCATCTAGAAGACGACGGAGTGCTCAAATTGCGAGTTATAGTCGTTGATGGTCTGTTCCACCAAAGGCGGCAGTAAGTATTTTTGAAACCAGATGTCGGGCGCAATTTTTTTGGCAAATCTTCCGGCGTTCCGCCGTCTGGCAAAAGTTCCATCATTTTTACCAGTTTTGCGTTGTTGTTCGGAGCATTATGATCCATCAATTTTTTAGGGGCGTTCATTCTCATTTTCTTTTGAAATTCATTTTGCGGCTTGGAGGCGTATTCAAATCGTTCTGAACCGGACTTTATGAAAGGCAAATCGCTTATCGCTTCTTCAAGCGTAAGATGGGGCTTCAGTCCGTTTCTAAACAAATCAGGAGCTTCTTCGGTACTGTAATGCGTCTGCGACGGATATTGAAAATCGTTTTTGAGTTTTGAGCCAATGATTATGACTCTTTCTCTTATTTGCGGCGCGCCGAAGTCCGCCGCATTGAGAAGTTTATACTGCACTTTGTAACCCGATGATTCAAAAAGAGAAATTATCGTTTTCAATAACTCGCCGCCTTGCATGGACAACAAACCTTTTACATTTTCAAAAAGAAAAAGTTTTGGATTGAATTCTTTAAGCACCCGATAGTATTCTTGAAAGAGTTTTCCGCGAGGGTCGTCAGTCAATCTCTTCCCGACTGTTGAATACGCCTGACAAGGCGGGCCGCCAACGATAATATCTATTTCGGACGCTTTGATGTTCAAATCTTTTTCTATTTTTTCCGCGCCAAAATCTTTTATGTCCCCAACATAAACTTTTGCCGCGGGGTGATTCAACGAATACGCTTTCGCCATGTTCGGCAAAATTTCGTTGGCGGCGACTATTTCAAAATTATCGTCATGAGCAAAGCCGTAGCTTAATCCGCCCACTCCGCAAAATAAATCTATAACTTTTAATTTTTTAGCCATAAGAAAGAATTAGCCAAAATCAATTTCTTTGTATTTGATGGGCGGTTCCGTAATTTTCCAAACGAAAT
>Ga0155225_102_pt3 | contig 16815 bp, 15 predicted proteins | sample RifCSPhighO2_02_FD_106193 | JGI IMG/M metagenome (GOLD analysis project Ga0155225, IMG submission 106193) | Candidatus Spechtbacteria bacterium RIFCSPHIGHO2_02_FULL_43_15b | reverse complement strand
CATTTTGTCAATGAAATCGGCAACGGTTTGATTTCTGTCCGCCGCTTCTTTCAGAATTCTTACCAATTTGTTGCCAAACGGCATAAGGCGCATTAGCTTAAAGAACAATTCCCCTTTTATTTCATCGGGGTTAATCCTATCAAGAGCTGAAGTTAATTCTTCAAGCTCACTAGATAGCTGTCCGGACGCCGACTTTTTGTCGGCCTCAATCAGTCGCCTCATTTTTTCTTGGAGTAAACCTAGGTCCGAATTTTCTCCGGATAACTTTACTTGCGTCCCTCTTCCTACTAACGCAAGCCGATCCTCAATCGTCAACTCCTCACTGCCTTCGGCATTGACGAATTTGCGCACTTCCGCCCTTGCCGCGTCTTCAAGACTCCGCCGATCTTCAGCGGAAATCCCGAGTGGCAGAGTCGGCTCTTGTAAATCAGATGTTAAAATTTTTACTTCTTCGGGCAATTCGCGCTCAACCATTATTCACCTCCTTTGAATTTCATATTCCTGCCGCGTTAAACCCTTCCAGTCGCTTTATTTGCTCCTGGACTTCTATAGCCATACTGACTACATCTTGCAGGCGACTCACCACTTCACCTGCCTTTTCATGTGAATTTTCGGACTCCATCGCGGCTATATCTATAGCCGTTAAATGGAGCTGACCTTCGCACCTGTCCGATATTTGAAGAAGTTTCGCAATATTTTTTTCGTGCTCCTCAACCTTTGAAATCCGCTCTTTAGTGAGCGCGAATCTTTCTCTCGCTATATCGAGTTGCCATCTTTTTTCCGAATCGCTTTCGAAAACTTTTATTTCCGTACTAAGCCTTTGCGCTTCCTCCTCCAGAACAGACCGGCTAGAAGCCCTGACAAGCCGTAAACTTTCCGCAACTTTTGAAAGCGCGCTAAGGCCTTGATGATATGCCTCGCGCGACAACTTATCGATACGGCCAAGATTGAAGATTGGGATCGTTATTCTCCTAATGAGATCTGCGAACTCCGTATATTCATGCAGTAACTCATCCAACTCGCGGATCCCTTCTTCAAAACACATCTTGGAAAAACTTACGCGAATTTGTGCCGCGAGGTTTCTGAAATTCTTGTCTTCCTGATCTCTTGTCATTTGCTCGCGAAGTTCCGCGAGCTCTTGTCCTTTTTCTTCAATATAATGCCTGCCTCTTATGAGCCAGTGCCAACCAACAGAAGAAACTCCTGCGACACCGCTTACGATAGCAACGGGCAGAGCAATCAGCGCTCCGCCTACAAATGGCGCCACCGTTACCAAATAAATAGTGGAAAGTGTCGCCAACCCTACTGAACCAAGGGTAAGGGGGTGCTGTATTGCGTCCCAGAAAATCCGCCCCTTAATTTTTTCTATCGAGAGATCTTCGATCTCTCTTCGCTTGTCATCCCGCATCTATTACCTCAACTGTCCTCAACCAGAATGAACTCGACCCGCGAAAGGCGGGATTTGTATGAAAGATCGCCTTCCCCGGGATATCGCTCCAATCGATCGCATGATCCAACTCCTAATGCTCTTACGCGATTGGGGTCGAACTGATGAGCGGAAATTAAGTAACTTCTAGTTTCATCCGCTCTCATTTGCGAAAGCAAAATGTTTTCTGCCGCCTCACCGCATTTTCTTATATCCCGGTCATTTGCCGAATAAGCCGTATGGCCCTTTATAAGAATCCGATGATCGGGATAGTTATTGCGAAGCGCGAAAACTGCTTCCGTATCTATGGCGCCTCTTCCGGTATCTGTCATTTCGGAAGTGCCTGAACGGAACTCGATAGGCACTATCGTCATCTTGCCTATCACGGAAAGTTTTTCCCACTCCTCGTCCGTCACTTTAGAAAATTGTCTTTCCACCAATACTGACGCACCCGGGGTTGTGATATTTTGCAACATTTCCCGGCAAAGCAAAGTGATAAAGTCAAGTTGCTCGCCTTTCGAAGTGTCGGCAATTCTCGTAGTTACCATATAGGGATTTCCCCCGATGGGATCCGCTAAAAGATCGCCGGATTTCATCATTAGCCGAGTAACTCTTGAAACCGTTTCGGCCATTTTTTCCCGGCGCTGGTCGTAACTAATCCCCAGCACATCTACGCTAAACCAATCGAAGCAATTGTCCTCCGCGTCAAACCATACCGCTCGATCGAGCGCTTTTCTGATTTCATCACGGTTCTTAAACGGCGGGTCGTCCATGCCCTTGTATGATTTCTCCATGTGGTCCAGCATTTCTTCTGGATTATCCACATAATATTGCTGGGTCTTATAATACGCGCGGAAAAAAGAGGTAACCTTATCAAGATCGCCCGTCACCATACTCCGCTGTACCACAAAGACATCGACGATATATTCCTTGAATTTTGCCGAGCTGAATACTTCCACAACGCCCGGCATATGCAGAGCCCTCGAAACATCCGGCTCCCACAATACTGCGGCTTTGCATTCTCCGCCCTGAAAACGCTTCAACGCGTCGCTTGACCCATTCGACTCAACCATCCAGGAATTTGTGCCTTTAAGTTGGTCTAGGTCAAAATCCGTGATTCCAATGTCTATCACCCGTTCAGACGGCGATTGAGGAGTAACGCATATCTTGAGATTCGCGTTATTGAGATCGTTGACTTGCGGATCTCTGGTATCGCTTCCCAATATTGCATCTCTATACGCCAAAACGCTGTCCGCGCCACTCGACTCGCTAAGCGCCACTACCACAACTCCCGGATAATTACAGTCCTTGCCATGGAACACATATTCCGTCACGGGCAGAACTATAATGTCGAATTTCCCGGCGCAAAATTTAGCTAAGCGATCGGCGTAATTTCCGCCGTCATCCGTCCATTCCCTAAGCCACCCTTCCTGCCTCAAATTCTTTTCAAAAATGGAACTGTCAGCCAGCGGCCAATACATAATGTAATTGTCGCCCGCTATTTTTACATCGCCTTTTATTCTTCCGGTGTTAGACGCGCCTTCAAAACCTTGCTTCTCGGCGCGCGAAGCCCGGAAATAAAATACACCGCCTGCGACAAGAAATAAAACAATCAGAACCAAAAACACTATCGTTACCTTTTTCAACCTCCGGACCTCCTTACCGTATTTTTTTGCAAATTGTCAAAAAACTGATTGCCATAGACGGATTTCCCGCCCTAGACCTTATAATATATAGTAGAAAACTAGATATGTCAAGGTGTTTACGCAAACTAAAATCCCCTATTATTAGGGGATTTGAACTTACTTAAAATCGTATTCTTTGAGCTCCGCTTGTGTATCGCGAAGCGCCCGGAACAGTTCGCTTGGATCTGCGACATTATGGGAACTGACCGAGTATTTATTGAGGGCATGTTTTTCGCCCAAACAGAAACCTATGGTCACAACGCTGACATTATTATTGACAGCGTACTCCGCCCCTTTCATATCGTCGCCGTCGCTTGGTTCTCCGTCGGTAACTACTACGATATAATACTCACCGTAACCAAGCTGGCGGGCTCTTTGCGCTTTCAGCAAATCGGTTCCCTCTTTCAATGCCCGATTAAGAGGCGTACCGCCGCCAGCGCCCATATTGGCGATTGCCGCAAGGATATGTTCCCTGTTGTCCTTTCCAAAAGGCACTCGCCATTCGCTTTTATTTAATGGGTAGAATCCGACATTTACATCGGCAGGCACCGACTCCTGAACAAATTTTGTAGTTGCCCATTTGGCAACATCTACTCGCCTATTTCCCAGGGACTCCTCCACTGGCTGAAGATCCTTGCCCCCACACTCACTTTCGGCCATACTCCCCGAATTGTCAAAGACGATCAGGAAATTTTTGTCGAACGACGCTACCCCCTCCGGTAGCACTAAGTCACCTTCATTCTCCTCGGAAAAAGTCTCATCTACCGTTGCCGTAGTAGGTAAGATTGGCGGTGCCGCGCCGCATGCTGTAACAGCCATCAAAAAAAGAATCATCAAGAAAAGAGACCAAAGAGACCCATGAGCTGAAAGAGGTTTTTGTAATTTGCTCATAAATATCATATTTACTCTTGGATTTCCGCTACGGCGGGAATGAACTTAAAAACAAGCCGCCGATTATCGGCTCTTTGCGCTTTCATTTCTGGTGTATCTTGATTGGGATCGTAGACATACTGACTCGATGCCGCATCCAGCGTAATTGGAGTTACGGTATTTGGATTAGGCACCCCGTCAAATCCTCGTCCCGTTGGAACTAACTGTGTTTCGTTTATGAGAACTCCTCGTTCGCGCGCGTGTTCAAGAACTGCCGCTTCTAAAGCATCGGCGCGCTTCTTCGATGTATTTATAGCCGCAGTTTTTATCTGCTGTAATTCCTGTGGCGACGCGCCTCGTCTCTTCATTTCGTTAAAAAATCCGGGATCCGCGTACGCGACTATGTTGATAATAGCTCCAGGATATACTGGCGCCATTTCTATTACCGCGTCAAGTTGGACCCTGTATTCTTCAGCTGAAAAATCTACTTCTCCAGCTTCAAAATACACTACGAACTCAATAAACCCCGAACGCGCTTGGACTGACGGTTCGGCCACATACTGCTGAACCTTAACCGGATCAAACCTCGGGACTTTTACCCCAGAGGTGTCGCGAAGGCCCACAGCAAGTATGGCGTAATCCCACATTGCGTGGTCCAGCGGGATGTGTCTTAACACGAGGCCATATCCCATAAGGGCCTCCTCTGCTTCCTTTGAGAGAACACCGAAATTTCTAGGAGCTTCTCCGGAATAAAACTGGACATTTCCTCCATATTTCTGGAATTTCATGTCCGCGTACATTCCCTCTATGTCCGCGGTGAGCTGTTCGTTGTCGCGCAGTATCAACGCGGCTGAACGAACGAACTTTTGGTATTCTGCCGCGCGGACATCTGCTTGGTTGAATAAATCAACCTGTTCTTCCGCCCCGACCATAAGACCGTGGACAAATTTTTGTACCTCGGGACGATTCGCGTCTAGGTAGTCCTTCCGGACAACATAAACATCGTATATGACATCCGCCTCCTTGGAGGAGACGAGCATATAGGCACCCGCTACCGAACTTTCAGCGCCGGTGCCAACCTTGCCCCCGGAAGTTAACGCCACCATATCTGGTGAAATAACCATAGCGCAAGCCAATGTAGAATCTTTCTGCATTGCGCTCATCGGATCGACCGCCACATCTCCGGTATCGTAGGGGGGAATTGTCAGTTCCCTTAGCCATCTGATCTTAACATCGTTAAGGGTCATCCCATTATCCTTCAGTATCCTCTGGAGGAAGTACATATGGGGTCCATACAGTTGGAGCCCAACATATTGTCCACGCAAATCAGACGGTTTTTGCACCAAGGTGTTTCTGCACACCATGGTATCTCCGCCGTAGGATCGGGAATGGTTATAAATCTCCACCACTTCGATCCCATTCGCGCTCAAAACTTCCTGTGCCGAGGCAATCATGTCTTTCGTGCCGCGAAGATACGGCGTTTCGCCCGATAAAAACCTTTCTACTGCCCTTACGAAATTGTCTTCCCGGAACAATTCCAGCTTAAGGCCCTCCCGAGCGAATATAGACCCGGGCTGGGTTGTCTTCCCGCCGTTGGCGAAAATCGTCGCCTCATCGGCGCCCCAAGTGATCACCGGCGCCTTTGTTACCCCATTTGAGATACGCACAGGCGCTTTGGTGACGCCGCCATGAAGTTTCATTGGTATCGAATCTAAATATTCGATACCACCCGGATGATTTGCCTTCACCCCGGAAGGCGCGCGAACCACGCTTGGGGTATTACCTGGCTGTACTGCCTGCTGTGGAGTTGCCTGCTGTTGAGGCACACCCGTTGGCTGGTTACCCTGTTGCGGTGTCGGATTCGCGCATGCAATAAAAAACAACGCTAAAACGGCTAAAAAACCTAACCTACCAAAATCATAAAACTTATTCATTCGATGCCTCCGTTTGTAAATTTTTCAAAGATCTTCCTCCTTTTATCCGTGATGGTATGTTAACACAAAATACCTTTGTGTCAATACCCATAATCAAAAACGACGCAATTTTGCGTCGTTTTCATTTTAACTACAACTAGCAACTATGGGAACATCCTCTCATAAACTCTCAGATTGAACCACCACGGCCCAATCTCGGTGTTTGATCCGTCCGGCAATTTGCCGAAAAGTCCTCTGGACCAAGGGCGGGAATGCCCTCTTAAATTCTCCGCGATATACTTAATCGCTTCTATGTCCTCGAAATCTACTAGGGTATTTAGCCACCGCGATTCAATATCCTTGTACTTCTCTTCATCCCAAACATAATGATACCAGAGAAATTCTGTTTTTTCTGGATCAAATTTCATTCTCTCGGTATCAACCATCGCCGGCATGAATATATTTACCGACAATCCCCATGGATAAAAATTCAAGGCGAGATTCGGAAACACAAACCACCAAAGCGCGAATACGCGCCGATTTTCCGGATCTTTCGGGTCCCTGAATCTATCAGGCAAAACCTTAGGATCGAACCCGTCTTCGGGATTCGCGGCATACCCCCACATTAAAGTGGCGTTATCATAAAGCTCCATTCTAGCCGAACTAAGGTCCATTGAATCCGCGAGGCCATTGGGGGCTTTGTGAATATCCTTGATGTGTAACCAGTCCTCGTAATTCTGGGTATGGAGCTTCCAGTTCCCTTCCACAATTCTTTGCTGAACCCCCATGTTTCTGTACTGAAAATCCGCAAACGGCATATTCCGGAGGCTTTCAAAAACTGGCCTCATTGTGTCTCCGAATGAGGGGGCCGGATTTTCTGCCCTCGAAATAAATAAAAAGTCAAACCATTCCTCGATACCATATCGTGCCATCGATAATCCTTTTCGCTCTTCGTCCCTTGGGTTTGGGAAAGCTCGGTGCGATACAAATTGTCCGTTTTCATCGCACACAAGGCCGTGTTGAGGGCATTTAATATATGGATTGCTATCTGCGTCCTGCGCGATTTCTAAAAATGGATATCGCGCGTGCGGGCACATATTCGCAAAACATCGAAGTTCCGGCGCGCCTTTTGGCGAAAACCCTCTGTAAATCATTAGCGACTCCCCAAGAATTCGCAGTTTAACAGACCCGCCCCTTTGTCCCAAGACATCGAAATGCGAGTGTCCGGGAGCGGGTCTTATCCACAAGCTCCTCACATTGGGGTTGTGCTCCCTAAGCAACTGCTTCGGCAAAAGTATCCAGGAATTCCTAAAAATGGTCTCTAGCTCGAGATCCAGAATATCCGGATCCCAAAACGCAATGTTTGGCAAAGAATAGATCACTTTTCCTGGAGAATCCATAGGGCGGACATATAACCCCGCCTTTATGATTTTTATGTCAGAGACCATGTCGCCTCCTTTTTGATATGGAACACTACCAACTGACTACCACAATAATAGAATTTTGTAAAGAATCGTTGCTGTATTTAACGCCGCATATCCATCATCTGCATAAGTTAGCATACATCTTGCCTTTTCTAATTCTGGTGATATAATGTCCTTATAATGATATCCAAACTAATTTTAAGGATAATTCTAAATGCGGGAGCCATATACCTCGCCAATTCTCTTGTTGATGGCTTTACATTTTCGGGAAATTTTGTTATGCTATTTTTTATTGGCGGTATACTTGCCGTATTTCAGTCCTTCATATATCCCTTGTTAAAAATAATTGCCTTTCCGCTTGTACTATTGAGTTTTGGACTATTCGGCTTTATTGTTAATGCCGCAGTCCTCTGGGGTATTTCCTATTTCTTCGCCGAACTTACTATAGACGGAATTATTCCGCTCCTGTTGGCCACGATAGTTTTGAGCGCTGTAAATGTGCTGTTTGCGTGGCTTTAAGGCATAAAACTTGAATTCGTAAACATAAACATCCTTAAGGCAAACAAAAATGTTTTAGGGGGTTACAAATGTTTTGTGTTAAATATTTCATGTTTTATTGTCTCGCATTTATTTTATGATATTAAGCATCGCACAAATCGTAGTATCCATATTGCTGATAGCATCTATCCTAATGCAACGACGAGGTTCCGGACTTTCCGGAGCTTTTGGCGGCGCGGGTAGCGTCTATTATCAGAAAAGAGGCGCTGAAAAACTTCTTTTCAACCTTACCATTGTGCTCTCGGGTCTTTTTATCGGGCTCGCAGTGATTAACTTGCTTAAATAGAACCACTCTTTCAATGAAAGATCTCGCGAAAGTAAAACGCACCGTCAACATAAATAAAAATGTCCTTATCCGATCGCTGAATGTAAAAGAAAAATCTCTGATTTCCTTTTTTGTCATGCTTATATTGGCGTCTATGGCGGCTATCGGCATAAACTTTTATTTCTCCCATACCGAAGTTGTGCCCGCGCGAGGCGGCTCTCACATCGAAGCTATGCTTGGCATACCCCGATTCGTGAACTCCGCGCTTTCCCAAATAAGCGATACGGACAGGGATATCTCGCATCTTATTTATTCCGGACTTATGAAATACGACAAAGACGGAAAAATCGTTGAAGATTTGGCGGAAAGCTATGTTATAGAGGAAAACAGAATTTACAAATTCAAATTAAGAAGCGACGCTCTTTGGCATGACGGGCAGAAACTCACAGCCGATGATGTTATATTTACCATAAAACTCATACAAGACCCAAAATACGCGAGTCCCATAAGGCAAAACTGGCAAGGCGTGGAAGTCGAAAAACAGGATGAAAATACCATAGTATTCAAACTCATAAGTCCGTACAGTCCGTTTCTTGAAAATGCGACGGTTGGAATACTTCCAAAGCATATATGGGAAAATTCGTCTCCCAACAGCTTTCCGCACGCAGACGCCAATCTTCAACCCATAGGTTCCGGCCCGTATAAATTCGAAAAATTTCAAAAAGACAGCTCTGGCAACATCAAGTCCTACACTTTGAAAATAAATGACAAATACTACGGATCAACTCCAAATATCGAGGGAATAACTTTCAAATTCTTCGACAGCGAAGACGAAGCCCTTCAGGCGCTTAGAAATGGAGATGTTTCGGCTATGAGTTTTGTATCGGGATTCAATAATGTTAATGTTGAAAAACTGAAGAATGTAACGGTGCGCAACTTTTCTCTGCCGAGATACTTCGCCGTATTTTTCAATCAAGCAAAATCCAAACCGCTTTCCGAAAAAGCTGTGAGAGAAGCGCTGTCTTACGCCACCAACAGAGAAGAAATTATACAGGAAGCCGCTGGAGGCAAAGGTTCTCCGGCTTTTGGGCCGATAGTGAAAGAGCTCTTGGGCTACAATCCCCAAATTGAACAAAAATACGAATTTTCCGTAGAGAAGGCAGAAAAATCTCTTGACAGCGCTGGCTGGATAGATTCCGACGGAGACGGAGTAAGAGAAAAAAAAATCAAAAATGAAACCGAACCCACAAAGCTTGAAGTTAAACTTATAACCGTCCAATGGCCCGAACTTGAAAAGGTATTGAGAGTATTGGAAAATCAATGGGAAAAGGTAGGCGTATCAGTTAATATAGAGGCCTACTCCTTGGGAGAAATACAGCAAGAATTCATAAGGCCAAGAGAATATGAAGCTATAGTTTTCGGACAGGTGGTTGGAATAGACCCCGATCCTTTTTCTTTCTGGCATTCTTCCCAAAAGAAAGACCCCGGCCTCAATATATCCCTGTATGAAAACAAAACAGTCGATAAACTTCTTGAAGAAGCGCGCCAAACTCTTGATTCAAACTCTAGAGTTGAAAAATATGTTCTTTTGCAAGATTATGTATCGCAGGATATACCCGCGATATTTCTGTATAGCCCCAGTTATCTCTATCCCATAAATAGAAATATTAAAGGCATAAAGGAGGGTAAAATAGCTGATCCGTCGTGGAGATTCGCGGATGTTGAACGGTGGTATATGACGACAAAGAGGGTTTGGAAATAGGGTTTTGGATATTTCTTTTCTCGCTAGTTTAAGAGGAAGGGAGGATGATACAAAGCGCCAAACGAAAAAGGCACCTGTTGGTGCCTGTAAATATTACCATCTATACCAAATAAACAAAGTGGAGAATCCTGCGACTATAGCAAGAGGGACCACGGAAACAACTAATTTGTCCGGAATAAAAACCGCGCTAGCGAAAATTCCTGCCCCTATTCCTACCCATAAACCAGCTGTGCCAAGACCCCTGCCTATTTCCTTCATATCCCCCCTAATTTATCGCTTTATCCTTTAATTGAAACTTCAAAGCAATCATAACATTTAGTTAAATATATATCGAGTATCTTTCGCGGACTTTTTAGCGGATATACCAAATAAAAGTTTAGTTGGCGAATCGAAAGCGGACGTGGCGGAATGGCAGACGCGCTGGCTTCAGGAGCCAGTGAGAGCAATCTTATGGAGGTTCGACTCCTCTCGTCCGCACTGAACTAGGTTTTAACTTGCTGACTTACTGGCTTGCCAGAAAGTTTTGCCTACTCTTTGTTAAAATTAAAAATCCCCCAGCTTCTTATTGGAATCTGGCGGAAACTAAAAAGCTAGAAAATTTTATGAGAACTCAAACAAGAAGAAGGCCGCCTGCGCGCGCAAAAGCTGACGGCCAGTATCAGGATACCGCCGCTTCGCGGAGGCAAAAATTTCTTGAATTGCGCGAGCAGGAAGTGGACAAAAACGCCCTAAGAATCACGCCCCTCGGGGGTCTTGAAGAAGTGGGGAGAAATATGACTTTATTCGAATACAAGGACGATATTGTAATTGTTGATATGGGCCTTCAATTTCCAGAGGAGGATATGCCTGGTATCGACTACATAATACCGAATATCGAATATCTTAAGGGGAAGGAAGCTAATATTAGAGGGATCGTCATAACGCACGCGCACCTCGACCATATTGGCGCGATATCTCATCTTGCGCCAAAACTCGGAAATCCGCCCATTTACACAACTGCCCTTTCTCGCGGAATAATACTAAAAAGACACGACGACTTCCCAAACGCCCCTAAACTTAATATCGAAACTGTAAAGAAAACAGACAAACTGAAACTCGGCCATTTCGAGGTGGAATTTTTCCATGTAAACCATAACATACCGGACAGTATGGGTGTCGTGCTCCATACGCCGGAGGGTACGGTTATGCATACCGGCGATTTCAAATTCGATCACAGCCCAATTGGAGACGAACCAGCAGATCTTTCAAGAATCGTTCAGCTTGCGACAAGAGACGGAGGAGTTCTCGCTCTTCTTTCAGATTCCACAAACGCGGAAGTGCCGGGATACACTATATCCGAAAAACAGGTGCAAGAAGCTCTTGATGATGTCATAAAAAACGCCCAGGGTCGCGTTATAGCCGGTACTTTTGGATCTCTTTTATCAAGGGTGCAGGAACTTATAAATATCGCGGAAAAATACGGCAGGAAACTCGCCGTTGATGGCTATACCATGCGCACTAATGTAGAAATCGCGAGAGAACTTGGGTTTCTCAAGGTAAAACGAGACACCATTGTCCCTATAAAAGACATAAACAAATATTCGCCGGAAAAAGCCCTTATTGTGTGCACCGGAGCGCAGGGCGAAGGCGATGCTGTCCTTATGAGGATAGCTCACAGGGAACACCGATTCATACAAATACAAAGAGGAGATTCGGTGATATTCTCGTCATCTGTCGTGCCTGGAAATGAAAGATCAGTAAGCGCGCTAAAAGATATACTTATGTACCAAGGCGCGAAGATATTCCACTCAAAACTTATGGATGTGCACGCTTCCGGCCACGCTCAAGTTGAAGACCTTAAACTTATGCTTAACCTCGTTAAGCCAAAATACTTAATACCTATCCATGGAAATCACTTTATGCTTCGGCTTCACGGAGAAATAGCCGAAAGCGTCGGAATACCCGCCCAAAATATCCTTATACTTGCCAACGGGAAAACCGCGTCTTTCAAAGGCAACGAGGCGCAAACAATAAAAGGACGAATTCCGACAAACTATGTCATGGTTGACGGCCTAGGCATTGGAGATGTGGGCCAGGTAGTTCTTAGAGATAGACAAATGATGGCAAAGGACGGCATATTTGTTATAATTTCAACAATAGATACAGCCACCGGCAGATTAAAAGGCAATCCAGACATAATATCCAGAGGATTTGTTTATTTAAGAGAATCCCAGGAATTATTAATGGAGGTAAGAAAAAGAGTAAGGCGGCTCGTAGAAAGCTCTATTGCCCAGGAACACACAATCAATACCACCTATCTGAAAGACGAAATAAGGAACAAGACGGGGCAATTCCTATTTCAGAAGACGGAAAGAAGGCCCATGGTTATTCCCGTGATTATCGAAGTGTAACTTACTAAAATTTTAGAATCGAAATAATATGCGAATTTTAAGCGGCATACAACCTACGGGTCAATTTCACCTCGGCAATTATTTAGGCGCGCTCAAACATTGGCTTAAATTCCAAGATCGGGACAATGAATGCTTTTATACCATAGTTGATTTGCACGCGCTTACAACCGTGCATGACGCACGCACCCTTAGGCAAAATATACGAGAATCGAAAATAGCAATGCTTTCTATCGGCCTTAATCCTGAAAAAAGCACGCTTTTTGCGCAATCCCAAGTCCACGCGCACACCCAGCTTGGCTGGATTTTTACTACCCTCACGCCCTTGGGCGAGCTTGAAAGAATGACCCAGTATAAGGAAAAAGCAAAGCAGGCGCTCAAAAATAACGGCGTTAATGCGGGTCTCCTCACATACCCAACGCTGATGGCCGCCGATATACTTCTATACAATCCCGACTATGTGCCTGTAGGAGAAGACCAAAAACAACACCTCGAACTAACCAGAAATATAGCGGAAAAATTCAACAAGACATACGGGCAAATATTCAAGATTCCAAATCCTATGATTTATAAAGAAACGGCGCGGATTATGTCGTTGCAGGATCCCGCAAAAAAAATGTCGAAATCTCTCGGACCCCAGCACTACATAGGCCTGTTCGAGGATGAATCCTCGATACGCGATAAAATAAAAAAGGCCGTAACGGATTCCGAAAAAGAGATCAAATACGACCCCAAAAACAAACCTGCGATATCCAACCTCCTTGCCATATACAGCGGCGTTACCGATAAACCAATAAAAGACCTTGAAAAAGAACTTGAGGGCAAAAGCTATGCTGATTTGAAATCTTCTCTTGCCGATGCCGTAGTCGCCCACATAGCGCCAATTCAGCAAAAATATGCGGAGTTCACGGCAAATTTTTCGTTTGTCGAAAGGGCATTCGAAACAGGCGCGGAAAAAGCAAGAACCGAAACGGAAAAGGTTATGGAACTTGTATCGCAAAAAATTGGCCTTGAATAGACCTTCAATAAAACTAACGGGGTCTGACCCCGTTAGTTTTATTAGAACTAAAAATAACCGCTTATTAACGGTTATTTGATTACTAGCGCACTAACGCGGATTTTCTAAGCCAAGACCAACGGCCGCTAGAAATCTGCCTTCCCGCTCGCCGGTATTTTTTGCACGCTGATGCGAAAAGAAACGATAGTTGCCGTTTTGATCTTTTACGCAACATGTACAGATGGTGGCTGTATGTATATTATCGGGACTTACACCGCATCCCACTATCTGTTTTATATTTTCTGACAGCAGGTCGCTTTTCGCTCCCGCAACTCTGGCAAGAAACCTTGGCCGGTAACAGCAATACTGAACTCCCGGACCAATAAAAACCTGAAAGCTTTTCAAAAACTTTTCCTGTGATTGTTTGGTCGGAACCCCATAGATTAAGGGGATCCTATCGAGTAATCTAGTAATAGTCCTTTCCACTATGCGGCGCTTTGTTTCTCGCCAACCCGCGATAACCAAAGCTACAAAATCTCGTTCCCGCTCGGCATCCCCCCTGTTGATATTTGTAACTATTATCGGGAATGAATCAGCCGGACATACTGATAGCGTTAAGCTCCTATCAGTAGTGAAAACAGCATCGCATGCAAATCCTCTTACGGAACTTGGATCTCCGCTTGGTAAATATATAATCGGACTTATATCGGACTCTGACTCCCATGGCATAATACTTCCGGATTTTTTTGACGGAACAATATGCACGCGGTTTTTTCCGTCCAAACCCGTAGTTTGATAAAACGGACCGTCGTTTATTTCCCGTTTTTCTCCAGTCGTTGCCCACATTGATGCCATATTCCCCATTGCCATCGTTGAAAAGCCATGGGGCAAGGTTAAACCCCTGAATTTGGCTACTCCATTCGCATAATAAAGCGGATTGATCGACGAATTACTCAATTTTGTCCTCCCCATTTATAAAGTACTTATCGAATACTATAAACAAATTCAGAATATATGTCAAGTAATTTTACTACTGGGCATTTGCGAGTTGTCAAATGATATTTCTACAATTTACTAGCCGCTAGCTTAACTCAACGAATGCGTTCACTAATTTATCTATATCTTCCTTTCTATGTTCGCTTGAGATTTGGACTCTTATTCGCGCTTCGTTTTGAGGAACGACGGGATAGCTGAAACCTACAACATATATGCCCCTTTTTAGCATTTGCTTTGCCATGTTTTGCGTTTTTTGAGCATCGTGAATAATAACTGGCACTATCGGGTGTTCCGATTTAGGAACCGTAAATCCGGCTTCCGTCATCTTTTTTCTAAAATACAAAGTGTTTGCCCATAGCTTTTCCCGAAGTTTAGGATGTTTTTTAATGTAATCAATCGCAAAAAGCGAAGTTGCCGCGACAACCGGAGGCAATGAATTGGAAAAAAGATAAGTTCGCGAACGCTCCCGCAAGAGGGATATAAGCTCTTTTGGACCAGCTATAAAACCTCCGCTAGCTCCTCCGAGGGCCTTGCCGTATGTGGAAGCTATAACATCAACCCTTTTTAACACGCCGCAATGCTCATGCGTGCCTCTGCCGTTTTTGCCCATAAAACCCGTGGCATGGGAGTCGTCAACTACTACTAACGCGCCGTATTTATCCGCGAGATCGCAAATCTGCTTGAGCGAAGCTACATCTCCGTCCATACTGAAAACTCCGTCAGTCACTATGCACTTTATTCTTTTGCCGGAAAATTGCTTTAATCCGCCCTCTAAACATTCCATATCCATGTGCTTATACACAAAACGCTCGGCTTTGCACATTCTTATTCCGTCTATTATGCTTGCGTGATTTAATGCGTCTGAAAAAATAATATCCTCTTCGCCCATGAAACTGGCAAAAAAACCGATATTTGCGGACATACAAGAAGAATACAAAATCGCGTCCTCTTTGCCGACAAAATCCGCCGTGCTTGTCTCTAGTTTTTTATGGATGCCCTGCGTCCCGCAAATAAAGCGCACAGACGAAAGCCCGAAACCATACCTGTCTATCGCTTTTTTTGCCACGATTGACATCCGTTGTGAACCGGAAAGACCAAGATAATTATTCGCGCAGAAATTCAAAAACTGCCCGTTTCCTACTTTAACTATTCTCCCTTGCCTCGAGTTCAATACGCGCTCTTCTTTGTGAAGACCGCTTTCATATATTTTAGCGAGTTCGCTTTCCAGAATTGGTTTTAGATGGTTGTACATTGTATTTAAAAATTAGTACTACATTTTTAACAAAATCTTAGGATATTTCATTTTATCCTTGAACAATTCCGGCGTGTACTTGTCGAAATCCATAACCGTTCCCCTTCCCCTTTTTAGAATCACGCTCCAAATCTTATCCTGAACTCCATTTTTTTTATCGTGCAGTATCCTCTGGCTTGTCTGCCATGTTTGAAAAATTTGCCTTCCGATCACGCCGTGCAAATTCAGACGCTTCACTATTATCTGGCTAAACTTGGGGATGGTAAAATCACCATCTTTGAGACCAAATAATATGACATCCCCTCCGTTTCTCGCTATAGACAAAGCGTTGCTTACAGATTCGTTGCCGCCAGCCATCTCAAACGCAACATCCACACCCTTTCCGTATGTAAGTTTGCGGACCGCATTTTCAAGTTTTTTATCTGGCAAATATGTACTCGCGTCTTTTCTTGAGATTAAAATAGCCCTGTCAGCCCCGAGTTCCCTTGCGATATCCAGGTTTTCGGAATTTCTGTCAACCGCAATAATCTTGGACGCTCCGAATGTTCGACATAAAAGTATCGTAAACATCCCGATAGGCCCGCACCCAAGTATACCTACTCTTTTCCCGCGCAAATCAACTTTAGAGCACGCGTGCACCGCGTTGCCGAATGGGTCAAGAATAGCCGCCACCTCGGGCCTTATCCTTGAAAAATCAACTTCCCACAAGTTTTTCGCCGGAATTTTCGCGTATTTTGCGAAAATTCCGTTGGTGCTTACTCCCAAAATCGTTTGGTCTTTGCACACTTCCTCCTCTCCGATTTTACACTGAAAGCATCTTCCGCATGTGATGTGAGAATCCCCGGAAACTTTTTGCGAAACTTTAATTCCATAGAGATTTTCCACATGGGAACCTGCTTTCACAACTTCGCCGACAAATTCATGCCCTAAAATCCTAAGAGTACCGCCTTCTTTGTTTAGCGAATCATGCATAAGTTCCCGAAATACCTGCCTTGCCCATATTCCTCTGTCCGTGCCGCAAATGCCCGCGTACATAACTTTTATAATAACGCTGACGGCATCCTTCGGGTCATTTTCCTCATCTATGCGTGGCATAGGAACTTTTCTCATAAAAAAGCCGCTTGAACTGTCCCAACCATCCGCCTTTGAATCGAAAGTAAGCGCGGAAATATTGCCTGTTTTGATTTGTTTATTTATTCTCATAACTTATTAACTTAACATAATAGCCCTCTATTTTCAAAGGGCTATCGGTTTATTTTGAATCTGTATAGGTTTGTATT
>Ga0155225_125_pt5 | contig 17239 bp, 10 predicted proteins | sample RifCSPhighO2_02_FD_106193 | JGI IMG/M metagenome (GOLD analysis project Ga0155225, IMG submission 106193) | Candidatus Spechtbacteria bacterium RIFCSPHIGHO2_02_FULL_43_15b | reverse complement strand
CATTTAGCCAACCCCCTAGATTAATTTTAGGGTATGGTATAGTATGGCAATGTTTACACAATTAGTCAAGATCGATCATATCAATAAGCCATACTATAAAACTAACGGGGTCTGACCCCGTTAGTTTGCAATGATTGGGTTTGGGTGTCAATATTGACTGTGTTTGGTATGTGAATATGATGGGTAATATTGTAGGATTATTATAGGATTCAATAAGATTACTAAAAATTGGTATATTTTATGGATGAAAAATATATTGATAACAATAGCGGTAGTAATTTGAAGTCGGGCGTACCCGGTAGCACGGGCGTATCGAACGGCGCAGGCGCAACAAGGGGTATAGCTGTGCCTAGGTGGAAGCGGACGGCTATTTTGATGGCAGGGTTTGGATTTGGGGGGTTGCTTTGGGGATTCGAGGCGTATAGGGGGACTGTCGGGACTGATGACGCGTTTGTCAGCCCTTTTTCTTTTATTTTGGGCGCGGTGGCGATGGGATTTTTTGGAGGGTTGGCGGTGGCGATTGTGAAAAAGATGGATAACTTAAACAGCTCAAAGTCGTTGGGCCATTTATTTTTTGATAAGGAAACGGCGAAGATAGTCGGAGTGAGTACCGTAGCGTGGGTCGGGGCGTTTGGGGTAGTTTCTATGTTGGATTACCACCTTTGGCTATACGGTAGTATCCTTGGCATAATCCCTGAAATATTTTTAGATGGAGAAATTATAGAACAATTTATTTCTTTAGATAGTTCTATGGACATAGGTTATCTTTGGATAGGATTTTTACTAGTTGGATTAATCGCCGGAGTTATTTATTTGCTGGTTACGCGGTTGAATATTTTAAGTAGTGCAGGTTATAGCGCTTTAGGATTCGGCATTTCTTCACTGTTTTCTCCAATAATCGGAAATGTTTTTGGAAACTTGTTAAATATATTAGTTATGAATTATTTAGCCACATTTTTACTTCTAGGCGTTTTATTTGGTTTAATTTTAGGTTTGATTTCAAAAAAGGAGTCTAAAGGTTTTAGCAAAACTTCCCCATGAGGAAATATCTATTACTAATACCAGTCATTCTTATTATTGGAGGGACTGGTTTTTTGATTTGGGCGGATTATGAGGATAATGTTGTAGGCAGTTATTCTGTCGAGGATTACGCGCCTAATTTTTGGTTTGATTCGGAAGAGACATATTATCCGGCGAGTCCATTGGATTTTTATTATGACGAAGAACTAAATGAAATTGGCGGAAAGGATGTAAAAAAGAATTATGACAATCTATCAAAACAGGAAAAACTGGATAATTTTAAGGTTTTTTATAATATTAAAGATTCTGGAAGCGAATTAGTTTATCAGTATTGGATTTTTTATGTTTTTAATGATTTTAGAAATAAGCACTATGGCGATTGGGAGTCCGTATCTGTATTTGTAAATAAAGGGTCGGGAAAGCCTAATAGAATAATCGCATCATCTCACATAGGGACTAAAACAAAAATTATTTTAGCTAATAATGAATTTTCTAGCCCGAAGTATTCTAATATGAATATTTTAATCGAAGGAGGATCTCACGCAAGTTGGATAGATGGAAATATGAACGGAAAGGCTGATAGATGGAGTGATGTTGATAATTGGTATAATGCTTATAAGATAAAATCCTGGTCCTCCACCGACCGCACCCACGGCGTAAAAGTGGAACACGACTCTCCCTATTACGACCTTCGTCCCCTGGACGAAATCAAGGATGTGTTCAGGGAGAAATATTCCGAAGATACGCCGTTACTATCAAAGAAAAAATCTCCGGCGCTTGGAATGATTGAAATGAGAATTGGAAAGAGTAAATTTTATGCTCTTCCTATTGGCGGCGATCCTCCACAGAACGCGTGGCTAAAGGATGAATACAGTAATCCGCAAAAAGTTGTGCCGCTAACTCCTTCGAGGATAGCGAGTGGTATTTCGAATAAGGTAACCGAAGTAACTTCATCTGCCAAGCATTCAATTCTAAGCGCGGCAGAAAATGCGGTAAGCGTCGGGGAAAGCATCGGTAACAATATAGTTCACCTTGGCGCGACTGTGAATATACCGAATTCTCCGTTTTCTGTAGCAGATTTATTTAGCGAAAATCCGATCGAACCGTTAACTCTTAAAGATTTTGCAGGACAAAATGCGTTGAGAGGAGATTTGATAGAGCCAAAGTATTTGCTATCGGGAAGTTTGGGGGAGTTGATTAGCGATACGGAATCTAATTCTGCGGATGATGCGGATAAACAGGCAACCGATATTTTATCGGATGATTCTAAAGAAGAAGTAAAAGCGAACAAAGATTTCAACCAGACCGGGCTTGATGTTAATGAAAATAAGGAATCCGCGTTTGATAACGAATACATCGAAGAAAGAAGTTCGGGAGAGGGGAATTTGGCATTTGAATATGAAACCGAGGTCGCTATAGCGACTCGCGTTATTGACGGAGATACAATTGAACTTAAGACCGGACAAATCGTGAGATACATAGGAATAAACGCTCCAGAACTTCCGGATAATTGTTTTGCCAAAGAGGCGACGCAAAGGAACGGCGAGCTAGCCGCAGGGAAACAGCTTATTTTCATCAAAGGTCCGACAGATAAAGACAAATACGACAGATTATTGAGATTCGCATGGGCGGATGAAAATAAAAACGGCAAAATCGACTCGGAAGATATATTCATAAATCTGTCCTTAGTGGAAGGCGGTTATGCTTACTCTTTTAATTTTGGGGAAATTCACGCCTACGACCACAGATTCGAGAGCGCGGAGGAACAAGCCAAGCGCGATAGGCGAGGCCTTTGGGGCGATGCTTGTAAGAAAGAAGAAGAACTAAAAGCTGTTTTTTCGGCGGAAACCGGTCAGTACAAAGCGGGTTCCGGAGCTCGCGCGATGCCTACGCCGGATGTGCCAGAGGAAGAATCCAGCGACTCCCCAACTCCAAAAAGTGAAGAAGGGGGGAGTGGCACTTCAATAGATTCAGGTTTTTCGGACGATCCGAATTCCACATCTACGGATTACGGGAATTCAACTTCCACAGATCCGGGTATGGGGAATTCAACATCGACGGATTTTGGAAACGCGACAACAACAGACCCGATTCCGGCAAACGAAGAAAACCAGCCGGAGTCCTCCCCTATTTCAATAAACGAAATTCAGCTTGCCGACTCGGAGTTCGTAGAGCTTTACAATAATTCTTCAAGTTCAATAAGCATGGCGAATTATTATTTTTCATACTATTCGCCGACTAAAACAAGCTGGAATGACCCGCATCGGAGCAAAAAATTTCCGGATGATGCGGAAATTACAAGGTATGCCCATTATCTTATAGGTTTGAAAGATTTTCCAACGGATGGCGGCAATCCAAACGCGGACTGGCAGCCGTATAGCTCAAATCAATTTAATAATTCAAGAGGGACTGTTGCGATTTTTCCGTTTGATCCTTCATCAACAACAAGTGAGGTTGCGTATCTTGGTAGAGTGGATGCGGTGGGGTGGGATGACGATTTTGGCGGCAATGAAAATGATATTTCATTGTATGAAAATTCCCCCGCGGCATTTGTCCCGGCAGACGGGCAGTCAATTTCTAGAAACGACAGCCACGACGATACGGATAACAACTCTATAGATTTTAGCGTTGCTGGCTCCCCCACTCCAAGAAATTCGGATTGGATAATTGCGGAGAATGAGGAAGCGGATGACGCGGCAGGCGCGCCGCCATTATGGCAAATGTACCAAAAGGATGCTCGGCGTTCAGGGTTTTCGCCTCTCGCGAACGGCCCAAATTTTTCAACATCCACGGAGGTTTCTGCGTATTGGGTATTTGAAATGGAAAGAAGGTCAACATACCCTGCCGTGGTTGGCTATGACGGAAGGGTTTATTCGTCCGATGTTGACGGGTTTGTTTACTCAATAAATATTGACGGCTCTTTGAATTGGAAATTCGATCCGCGAATCGATGGAGGCGGCGGAGAAGGATGGTCGAGTGGATCTCTCGCGCTTTCCAACGACAGTACGGATGTGTATTCCATGTATGCAGATACGGATATCAATAAAGCGGTTCTTTATCGCATAAGGGCAAAAGACGGAATTTTGCGATGGAAGTATATTGACGATAGCGGTAATAATGTGTTTACTCCCGCGGCAATTGATAGTTCCAATAACATATATTTCACGGGCAAATCAAGGATTTATTCCATTTCGAAAGATGCAACATTAAACTGGATAACACCAATCTCGTCAATTTGGCTTCGCGCGGTTTCTCTTGACAAAGACGGCTATCTTTACACAGTCGCGAAAAAAAATAATGACCCCCGCGGCACATACATTTTCAAAATCAAAACTGACGACGGCAGTATTGTTTGGGAAGAAAATTCTTCGCATTTAGACCTGTTTAATCCGGTGAGCGTTGGTGAAAATGGGATAGTTTATACCGGCGGTTATTTGAATACCGGTAAATCGGGTTTGTACGCGATTGACAAAAATGACGGTTCCATAATTTGGTTTTCAAGAATAGGAGATGTTACCGGCCCAAATCCCGCATTCGATTCAGACGGTAACATATATTTGGGAGTGAGAAACTCGGAGAGTTCGGGGGCATTATACAAAGTCAATGCGGACGGCGATACGGCATGGTCGTTTGTGTCGAAACCGATAGGCCCAGTAGAAGTGCCGGCAATAACCGACTCGATGTCTGTAGTTTATATGGGATCCACCCAAAAATTTATTTACGCCATTAACTCCGTAACCGGTCGAGAAATATGGTCATACGAGCTTTCGGGGAATGCATTAGGTTTTGCCATTGGTGACGGCGTACTTTATGCGTCAAGTAAAGATGGAAAGATTTACGCGTTCAAATAGGGAAATTATTGATTTTTTTAGGAAATGTGATTAAAATAACCGTACTTTTCAAAGGTGGGTGCGGTTATTTTTATGGTTTACTTTTTATGGTATCTTAAACTTATATGGCTAATAAGATAAAAAAAGCGGTAATACCTGTGGCTGGGTTTGGAACGAGATTTTTGCCGGAGACGAAAGCAATTCCTAAAGAGATGCTTCCGGTGGTGGATAAGCCGGTTGTTCAGTATTTAGTGGAAGAAGCAGTTGCGGCAGGTATAGATACTGTCATTTTTGTAACAAACAAAAATAAACACAGCGTTCAAAGCCATTTCAGCAGAGACAGGGATTTTGAGGCGATGCTGAAAAGGGCAAAGAAATTTGAGCTTTTAGATAAGGTAAAGGAAATACATAATTTGGCCGATTTTTTGTATGTATGCCAGGACGAACCTTTAGGATCGGGAGATGCGGTGATGCGCGCGCAGGGAATTGTTCAGGATGAGCCATTCGCGGTGTTCTACGCGGATGACATTGTGGAGTCAGTTAAGCCGGCCATAGGTCAGCTTATTGAGGTTTACGACAATTACCGGACTTCGGTTTTGGGACTTTTTAAGGTTCCTAAAAGTGAGGTCAATCTTTATGGCATAGCAGACGGAGAATATGTTAGTGAAAGAACTTTGCTAGTGAGAGATCTCGTTGAAAAGCCGGATCCGAAATCTACCCCGTCACAGCTTGCAAGCGTTGGCAGATTTATTCTTACTCCCGATATTTTTTCAAAAATCGCAAAAACAAAAAAGACAAAGGGCGAGGTATATCTTGCCGATGCCATAGATGATTTATGCAACGAAGGCAAAGTTTACGGCTATGAGCTTGAAGGCAAATGGTATGATTGCGGATCAAAAGCTGGATTTCTTAGGGCGAATATCGAAGTTGCTTTGAAACGAACAGATATGAAGAAAGATATGCAAAACATACTAAAGGATTTGCGCTAATCGGGTGGCAATGGTTTTAATTGGCAATTTTTTGAAAACGCGTACGCGTCTTCTATTTTGGTAATTTAATTAGTCGGGCATGGCGCGCATATTGACTTAAAAGCTACGGTTTTATACAGTAGTTTAATGGATGAGGCATTTATACAAAGGGCCGTGGAGTTGTGCTTAGCTGTCTATAGGGTTACCGAAAAATTTCCGGAAAACGAGGTTTTGAGGCGAAAATTTCGTGAGTTATCCATTGACCTTTTGTCGTTATTCTGCTATTATATAGCAAATCCTACATCTAAAAGTAGGCTTTTTATTTGTTCAAAAGTAAAAGGCAAAATAATAGAATTCGATGCTTATTCTCAAGTAGTAAGGGTCCAAGTATGGGTGAATCCTGCGAACTTCGAAATATTACGCAAGGAATACGAAAATCTTGCATCTGGTTTGGAAATGCATAAAAATTCCGACAATGTTGCGAATGTAAAATATAAGAAAACGGGGATATCGAACAGGAAGGAATTAGCGCAAAGCAAACTTCAAAAGGAAATAGGTGAAAGATCTCATGAAAGGCAAGATTTTATTTTGAAACTTTTAGAACGGAAAAAGGGAGGGGCATCAAATACAGAGATTGCAAAGTCAATGAAAACAAGCAAAAAAACAGCGGAGCGTCATTTGAAGTATCTACTGGAAAAAGGCGCGATAATAAAAGAGGGAAGAACTAGAAATGCGAGATTCTTTGGAAAAAAATCTCGCAAGTAGATAATTCGAGACATTTCTGCATTTTTTATGGACATTTCGTTTGCATTAGAGACATAATATCAAAATGTCTAGGATTATTTAAGACATTTTAGTATTATTTAGGACATCGTGTTTTCAAAAGAAGAGCTAGGCGATATTTATAATGAATATGTGGACAAAATCTACAGATTTGTTTTTTTCAAAATTAACTCGCATGAGCTCGCGCAGGATTTAACGGCGGAAACTTTCACAAAGGTATTCGAGTATTTAATGAGGACAAAAAGCGGAGAAAGAGAGATAAGCAATATAGGCGCGTTTATTTACAGTTCCGCGCGAAATATTGTTACTGATTATTACCGCAAAAGGTCCAAAGCCATTTTGCTTTTAGGTGAAAGCGATATGTCTTTAATAAACAGGGAATCCCCTAGCGCAAGAAGCGCGGACTTCAATATTTTACAGATAGATTCTTTTGAAGAGATTAGAAACGCGATGTCTAGATTGAGCGATACGCATAGGGAGATCGTAACGCTTTATTACATCGAAGAAATGTCCGCAAATGAAATCTCTGGCATTATGGGAAAGCCGGAAGGGACAATTCGCGTTGCATTGCATAGGGCATTGAAAGAGCTAAGGAAAGAATTAAGATCCGGTAGTGAGGTGTAATAAAACGGTTACTTTTTCGTCAGTATAAAGTAAAAGGGTGATTTCTATGACAAACCGTGACTTAATCAAACAATTAAAAGAGCTAAAACAGATAAACCCAGACAAGGAATGGGTTGCTTTGACATATTCAAAGTTACTTTCAAACACAAGCATAAGCTATATTGAAAAGCCAAACAGCAAATTGGGTTTGTTTGGCGGTTTGGATTATATGCTGAAAATGGCTTCAAATGGGCGTTTTTCGTATGCCGCCGTTGCAGTTTTCGTATTTGCATTCGGAGTTTTTTCAACAACATATACTAGTAAATCTTTAAGCGAAATTGACATTATAAGCGCTAGTATGGATTTTATAGGATCGCAAGACAAAAAAGTTCGGATAGTTATAGATGATTCGGAAAATGTAGTAAATAAGGAAGTGGCAAATGCGATTAAAAAAATAGCCAACGAAGCGGGTGCTTCTTTTAGCAATACGGTAAGCATAAAATCAAATAGCGACAGCTACGACAATAAGGATGTGTTCATTGCAATAAGCGATTTGGAATTAACAGACGAAGGCGGCTACACGGTCGTATTCAAAGAAAATTCCAATAGCAAAGAGAGATTTACGAGGATAATAATAGACACAATAGAGGTTAAGATTTACGACATATCACAGAGCGCGAAAAGTGAAGATGAGAAAATAAGGCAACAGACAGAGGCGATCTTGTCCGATGCTCGAAAGGCGTACGGTAGCGGAGAATTGATAGAGGCGCTTGAGTTAGTGAATGCGGCGGAGAAATACCTGTTTTCCGCGACAGAATCAAAATAGTTTATATTCTATGGTCTGACTGCATCGGCGGGTTGATTGCGCATTACCGCGCAGGGAGAGGTGCTACTGTTTATTCTATAGAGTTTAGAAATCAAAAACCCTAAGCGCGCGCAGGGGTGAAGGATTATCCACAACTTTGAAAATTGAGTATCTGCTATAATAAATTTGTTAACTATTTTATTGATTAAGTTGTTTGCGAACAAACACTCGCAAAACAATTGTTTTTGTTTGAGATTTATAATAAGCCAATAAAGTTTTTTTCCCCTCCTCATTTTTTCGGGCTTAGAAAATCGCAGTCAACAAGGCCGGAAAAGTTGGGAGGGCAAGGTGTCGGTCGACGCTTTGTTGGTTTATTGATAAATTCCAAAATTCCTAAGGTTAAAACCTTTGGAATTAGGACAAGTTAAAATAAAGAATAAAACAAAAAAGAATATTAGAATTATAGTTGTGCTAAGCACAACATCCGGCATTGATGCTATTCTGGTCGGCTGTCGGATGTAAACTTTGGCAATAGAAGATTCAAGTAATTAAAAGAAAAGATATTGCCGAAGCAAAAGGTCCCGTTCATTTATCTCGCTACGCGAGGTTTAGGAACGGAAAAAGTTTCTATCGGACTTTTAGATCTGTGGTCATTAGCTAAGACCATAGGTCGCAAGCACGATTGAAACTAAAGATAACATTAAAAATGAGTAATAAATTCGTAAAGAAAACAGTTGCCGTAACAACAACAGTTGCGACAACATTGTCACTTTCCGGTATTTCGCTCTTGATGCCTATGTTTGTTGCCACAGCAGTAGTTGGCAATATCATGGAAGGCGATACGATAAAGACCGCGAATAACCCGGATGTGTACATAGCAAAATATGTGGGCTCAAAGATGTTCAAAAGACTTATTTTGAACCCTCAAGTATTTGAAAGCTACGGACATTTAAGCTGGGGAGCTATAAAGACCGTAAGCGAAGCCGATATGGCGATGCTTACAGAATCAAAGCTTGTTCGAGCTGTAGGTGATCCAAAAGTGTACGAATTATCGTCAGCCGCTAACTCCGATACCGGACTTAAGAAATGGGTAAATATGACTGGCGCTGAATTCGTAGCACAAGGTTATGACTGGGATTCGATTTATGAAATAAACGGAGTTGATAGGGACAATTACACGGCGAGTTCAGATATAACTCCCGGAACAACCACACCTCCGGTTACAGGTCCTTATAGCGTAAAACTTAGCTCTGGCAATCCAGCGGCAGGTACGCTGATGGATAATTCTGCTTTCAATGAAGTATTGCGAGCAGAAGTAGTAGCTGGATCTTCGGCTGTAAATATAACAAGTATTACAGTAGAAAGATTCGGTATTACGCAGGACACAGATATTTCCGGAATTGGAATATTCGACAGCATGGGCGTGAGACATGGAAATGTTGCCACATTAGGACAGAAGCAGGCAATATTTGATTTCCCAAGCAATCCTATTTCCATTGCCGCGAATTCAACCGGAATAGTTAGCGTGCGCATTAACATAACAGACGCTTCACAGACAGGTACTGTGGGAATGAAGCTTGTTTCTATGACCGGAACTCCATCAGGTCTTCCAGTATCAGGAAACGAGTTCAGCTTAGCTAACGGAGCTAATATTTTGGGAGCGGTTGAAGCAGATATCAACACCCAGAACACAAGCCAGGTTTCCGTTAATGTAGGCGTAAAAGACCAGCTTCTAACAAAACTTTCTTTGGGTGAAACCACGGGAAGCGAAGATGTTTATGTTAAGAGCGTTACATTCCAGCAGAACGGAAGCGCCGCTGACTCGGATGTATCGAACTGGGAACTAGTTAGTCCTTTGGGAGCGGTTATCGCGACTGTTTCTAACAGTTCCAGTAAATTAGTTAAATTCAATCTTTCACCGTCGTGGATGATTGATAACGGCACAACTGATGTATTTGATGTGAGAGTAGATGTCGTAAACGGCACTTCTCGAACGGTACAGGCAGTTGTGCAAAACAACTATGATATTGAGTTAGTTGGAAAAGATACGGGAGTAAGCATTCTTCCGAGCGTCGATACTGGAGATGCGGATGACGCATCATTCCCAATCGGTGATGTTACAAACGAGGATACATTGAGCATCGGTTCGGGAACATTGACACTTTCCAAAGCATCAAGTAGTCCAAGCGGATCAGTAGCCGCGGGCGCGACGGATGTCACACTTGCTAAATTCGATCTAAAAGTTGAAGGCGAGGATATGGAAGTTCGCCAGATCGATATTTACCTTGCTGTTCGTACGGCTCCTGACAATGGTGATTCAGGAACTACAGCGGATGAATCCGATGATATATTCACCGGTTCATATAAGGTTGTAAAAAGCAATGGTTCGTCTGTATATAGCGTTGCGATAGGAAGTGATGTGCCTGACAATGCCGAGGCAACCATAACTCTTTCGAGTTACTTTATTATTCCCGCTGGCACCACGGAAACATTGAGTATCATGGGAAATCTTAGAGAGGATCTAAGTTCCGCAGACAGTTTCCAGTGGGCGATGCAGGATGTTTATGTGAAGAGAATGGTTACCGGAGATTTCTCCACTCAAGCAACATCAGAGGTTACCGCCAATACCTTAACGGGTACGACGGGAACTCTAACTGTCGTGAAGAATGAATCAATCGGTAATCAGACCTCAATCGGAGGTTCAAATACCCTTCTTGGGTCGTTTATCCTTCAGAGCGGTTCCGCGGAAGGCGTGAACATAACCAGTTTCCAGCCGGATATTGACGCGGGAAACAACACCCAGCACGATTCGGACCTTGATTCTTGGTGGTTGGAAATAGACAACGGCCAGAAGTGCGATGGCACGACATCGAAGAGATTTGGAAGTATTGACGCAAGCGTTGCGACAACAAGCGATTCATTCACTGGATCATTTGTTCTTCCCGTCTCAAGTCAGGCAATCTTGGATGTTTGCGGTGATGTATCGTCAACACTATCAAACGCCGATATATTCGAAGTTGATTTCGCAACAACCGAAGTAGCTGGAACAACGCTTCAGTCACAGCAGACCGTTAACGCGGCAGCGGCCGTAACGGGTCAGGCCATGACAATGAACACATCCGGCACACTTAAGGTTAGTGTCGGAACACTTCCGGTTGCGGGTATTATGAACACAAGCGACAAGGGAATAAAGGTGCTTGAAATGTCGGTATCACCTTTGTATGAAGGGACTGATATTTCCGAATTCCGTTTCTGGGAGGTTGGAAACACCCACAGAGATTGGACAAATGTCAGTTTGTACAGAGGCGCGACAAAGCTTCAGACAAAAGCGGCTGATTCCCAAACTCGAGGTGTGTATGACTTTACAGGACTTACAGAGAGCGTAGCCGCAGGCGCCACGCAGACATATTCTGTCTATGTGGATTCCACGGATGCTAACGCGTCCGGAAAAGCGGATGTAGTGCAGATTTATTTTGGAAGTTTGGAGGCGAAAGGCAAGGTTTCCGGTGTAGATTTGCTTGAATACGACAACCTTGGATATGGCGGAGCTGTATCCGTAGAGCCGGGAAACACTTCAAGCATCGGACATTACAGAAGAGGAGACGCTGTGTTTACCAATAACGCCCACGGAACAAGCACGCCATTTGGTGTCGTAGTGGGCAATGAGAACGAAGCGAGTTCCACATCTGTAAGCGGTCTTGATCTTGGTTTCGCGACAAACACCACATTCAGTGCTACACAGTACATTGTTAAAGTCGGCGGAGCCGCTATAGCGCATGCTCCTCGAAGCGGACTTAGCACGACAGGTATTGCCGCAAACGACTTCGTCCTTATACAGGACGCAAGCGCGAACACGGTTTATGCCGGTATGGTTGGCGTAGGTATTGTTGCAGATGTATCTATACCGATTAGCAATGTAAACGGCACAACGACTGTAACATTGGCCGCCGCGGATACAACGGTTGAATTCGCTGGTACGGGTTATAACTCTGCGGGTACTGATTTCGCGACAACGCCTGCGACAGGAAGCTTGATCTACTACTTTGATGTTAGTGATCCGGAGGATTCCACTTTCGGTATCGTGACAACATATGATCAAGATATCACCGCGGGTGTGGACGCAATAGCAATCGACGGCACAGGTCTTGTTTCAACCGTCGCAACAACAGGCGTTGCGGTGGGCGACAGGTACTTCGCGTTTACAATGGATATAAACAGCGCGACATACACAACAAACGCGGCTTCATCTACGCTGAACTTCAGTATAGGTGACTTGGTTTACCATTACGACGCTAGCGCGCCCGCAAACAGTAACTTTACTGTTGTTACGACAGGTATTCGCGCCGGAGAGACGATGGCGAATCTTGTAACGGCTATCGCGACAATGGCATCGGGCGATAGAATTGCCCAGATTGCTCCAAGAGGAATAGGAACAAACTCATGGACAATGCATGACGCGGAGCCAATCGCGACCGTGGACAATTCCGGCATAGGCACTGCTTCACAGCAGGCAATGCAGGATGCCGCGCGCTACAAGATTACGGCAGTTGGAGGAAATCTCACCATTGAAAGTTTGAACCTTACAGTATTCGGTTCCGGAGCGGACGCGCTAACCGCGTCGAGCAACGGTATTGAAGTGTGGGTTGACGGAGTGCGTGAGATTCAGACCGGCAACTTAGTTCCTGTTGCGGAAACGGGTACAGACTTCACTCTGGACTTTGCTAACGAGATTACCATAATTTCTGGGACAACTAAGACATTCTTAGTGAAGCTGAATACTCTCGGTCATAGCACTGTCAACGAAACTGTATCTGTGAAACTTGGCGGAAATAAGGGTTACATTGGAAGCCCGATTGACTTCTACTACACATCAACCGGTACAAACGGCACGGTTCCAACCGCAAGTTCACCCGCCAATATCAACGATTCCGAATTGCCATTGATTGGTGTGACTATAACTCCGTAATCTGACATGAATCCGCGCCTAATCCTTGTATGGGCAGGCGGATAGAAAGAGCCCGCGTAAGCGGGCTCTTTCGTTTTATGCGCAAGATTATTTATGTTACAATAAAAATATGCGATACCTAATTTTAGCGTTATTATTTTTTATAACATATCCTTTTCACACATTCGCGTTAAGTTCCACTTCTGATTTTTCGAAAACGGATATGCGAAACGCGACTCTTTGGCGTGATTATGTTTACATCCCCGTATTAAATGTAACATTGCCCCAAGCTCCATTGGCAGGTGATGAATTTCACGCGATTACGGTTAAAAATCTGGGTAGCGCGAAAGCGGGCCGTGAGGTAAAAGCGGTTCGCGTATGGCGGGATGACGGTGATAGTGTTTTTGATTCGAGATTAGATAAAGAGCTTGGCGAGGCAGTATGGGATGGCGTAAACTCATGGGATTTAAGCGGTATAAGGGAGCGGTATGGTTCGGATAGCGCGTCGCAAAATTCCATGACAATGAGTATATTTGTGACAATAGACACTTCAAGCTCCATCACGGCGAGTACCACCATTCGCTTCGCTATTCCACAGCTTCAGGATGTGAATGGGAATGGGGAAAAGGAAGATGCGGACGAAGGAGTGTTTTTAATGAGCAGTAACGATGGCCCTTCGGATGGGGAGATAATAAACGGAAGGACTGACACTTTCTCTTCCGCTTCAAGATGCGCGACGAATAAACTTGGCCCCCGTACGCCAAGCAGTTTCGCGGTAGATCGTACGGGAAATAGCGGAGAGCTCAAACTTTCTTGGATAAATCCTCCGGATGTGGATTTCTTTTCAATAGATGCATACCGTTCAATAAACCCCGATATTATCGGAAATATTGCGCATCAAGGAGTTACGAATAGTTCAAGAATTGATGTGGGTTTGGTTGACGGTACTACTTATTATTATACGGCTAAGGCAATTGACACTTGTAACAATGAATCTTTGCCGACAGCGGCGATAGCGGCGGTTCCTTCAAGCGAGCCGCTTACTCCGGTTGAGCCGCCCATAGATACATCTACGACAACAGATGACGGCACTACGGTTTTAGCTAAGGGTCCATCCGGAATCGTCAGCGACGGCAACAAAACTTCCGCTTCCTCTATGCCTCAAACTTCAGCAAATATTCAAGAAGGCGATCTTGTCCGCGGCGAGGACGGCATTAAAGTATATGTGGCAAAAAACGGTTATGTTCGCTGGGTGCAATCACCGGCAATAATGGGTATGTATGGGCATTTTATGTGGTTAAACATTAAACAAGTTTCTAATTTGGACTTAAACAAGTTTTACGAGTCATCTCTTATACGCGCTGACGGAGACGATAGGGTTTACAAAGTTGACAGTGAAGGTAAAAAACACTGGCTAGACATAACAGCCCAGCAGTTTGAACGAAAAGGCTACAACTGGGAAGCGATTTATATCATTAATAAAATGGAATTGGATTGGTATGGTACCGGGGCGGAGATTAAGATTTAATACTGTTTTTCCGAAAAGTCAAAAGCCCCCGAAAGGGGGCTTTTGACTTTTCGGCTTGTTTGATAGTATATATTGTATATGCGTAAGCAAATATTAGGCATATTTGTATTCACCTTTTTATTAGGCATTTGCGCTCCGTTATCCGCGAAGGCGGAGAAGTTTTTTGTCGAAGATAATTTTGACATTCTAGGCAGGTCTGGCATAAATGCGGATTTAAGGATAGAAGGAGAGAAGAACAAAATATTCGTGGAAAGCGATTTTTTCAACGATCTCACGGATGCGCAGAAAGACAGATTAGCAGGCGTAGTTTTCAATTTATCTACAGAATTTGACGGAAAAATTTATCCTAGACTTAGAGAGGTATTTGGAGAAGAGAGAAGCCCCGGCATAGACAACGATACAAAGATAACAATTTTGCTCCACGAAACAATGCCCGGAATAGGAGGTTATGTTAGGGAAGAAGACGGGTATTCAAGAGCTGAAATGCCGACTTCAAACGGACGCGAGATGCTTTATGTGGATGTAGACCAGGCCATGAACAGCACGCTCGGTCCTTCTTTTGTCGCGCATGAATTTCAGCATCTTATAACATTTAACCAAAAGAAAATAGTGAAAGGACTTTCCGAAGAGAGATGGCTGAACGAGGCAAGATCGGAATATGCCCCAACTATAGTTGGGTATGATGACGAGTGGCGAACTAGTTATCTCAAAAAGAGAGTGGATGAATTTCTCGGGCATCCATCGGACGGTTTATTGGATTGGCGCGGAAGGAGCATTGATCACGCGTCAAACAATCTGTTTATACATTTTTTAGTGGATAAATACGGTACGGGTGTATTAAGTGAAATGATGCAATCAGATGCCGTGGGCATCGATAGCATTGAGCAAGCAATTTCAAATTTAGGGTATAGCGTAAAATTTGAAGATATATTCACGGACTGGGCCGTATCGCTATTTGTGAATAATATTACATCAAACAGTGATATGAAATTTCAGTATAAATTTCCTAATCTTTCATTCGGGAATCTTCATGTCCTGCCGTCTTCAATATTTCGTCTGTATGACAACAACGCAAGCGGGGCGACATTTTTAATAGATAACTGGTCAGCCCAGTGGCATAGATTTTTTCCTGGTTCTATCGCGGAGGAGTCGGCTCTTCACATAAGAATACTTTCGGAGGACTCTCAAAATTTGGCGGTTTATTATGTTGTGAATGATTTTTTCGGCGGAACAAATGTACACAGGTTCAACCTAGGGGAAAGTTCCATCTTGACTATTCCCGATTTTGGAAATTTTGTTTCGTCGGTTACGATTATACCTATACTCACAGTAAGGGGCGCGGACAGTATTTCAAAAGTCGGAGCTTTTTCCATTGAAGGATTTGTAAGCAACACATTCGCGGATCAGTTTGCTGAAGGATCTCTAATTAGGGCGGAAGATGACGCTAAGGTCTATATCGTAAAAAGAGGAACTAAAATAGGGGAAACTTTTATAAGGTGGATACAGACTCCGGAGGTGTTCAGATTTTATAAGCACTTAAAATGGAATGATATCATAACCGTCAAGCCGGAGTTTTTGGCCAGTTTTGAAGAGTCGTTTCTTGTAAGAAGATCGGGCGATTATAAAGTTTATGAAATTGATAGGCAGGGGCGGAAAAAATGGCTGAATATAACATCGGCGGAATTTGAACGAAATGGGTACAAGTGGGACGCCATATACGAAGTGAATCAGGCGGAATGGGAGTGGTATAAGTAGTTCGTATTTTGTGATTGTAAATTTATTCGCGGTGGGCTGGAAGGAGAATTGCTTCGCTCTCGCTAAGCATTTTTTCAATGTTAAATTTTTTCAATTTTTCCTTTGCGTTTTTTGCCAATCGCCGGCCTTGATCCGGATTTTCAACTAAATATTTCATAGCATCTGCGAGTGTTTTAGCGTCTTTAGGGGGGATCAGTATTCCCTCTTTTTTGCTTCCTATAATTTCAGAAATAGCGCCGACATCCGTTGCTATAATTGGAATTTCAGCGGACATTGCTTCAAGTAACGCCCAAGGAAACCCCTCTTTAACGGATGGCAAGACAAAAATGTCAAAGACCTTAAGATATTGCCGGGCGTTTGAAATACGCCCAACAAGCAAGAAATTGTTTTCGAGGTTATACTTTTTGACGAGTGCTTCAAGTTTCGGCCGTTCGCGGCCTTCTCCGATAACAACGAAAGTTACAGGTTTTAAGTTGCGGGTTTTAGTTAAAATGTTGGCGGATTCAATTAGATACTCTATGCCCTTTGTGGCGTAGAGATTCGCTATAGTTCCTATAACAATATGTTCGAAACTATCGGGGTTTGACCCCGATAGTTTCGATGCGGCCTCTTCCTCGGGTAGGAAGTTTATTGAATTTGGATCTATGCCGTTATAGATTTTTACGATTTTGTTTTCCGGGATAATTTTTTGGCTAATAGCGATTTGTCTATCAAGCTCCGAGTTTACTATTATTACATCTTTCCATCGCGCGCTTATTTTCTCCATCCAAAGTAAAATTTTATTCGCCAAAGGCGAGCGGGGATCATTGAAAGACCAGCCGCCGATGCGATAGATAATTTTTGGGTTTTGGGCGTTGGGTTTTAGGTTCAGTATACTTGCCGCAAGAGATCCTAAAAATCCCGCTTTAGTGCTTTGAAGGAATAGCACATTGGGCTTTTCTTTTCTAAGAATGCTTAATATTGAAAGCAAAGCCAAAAAATCTTTAAGCGGATTTAAGTTGC
>Ga0155225_132_pt1 | contig 22258 bp, 20 predicted proteins | sample RifCSPhighO2_02_FD_106193 | JGI IMG/M metagenome (GOLD analysis project Ga0155225, IMG submission 106193) | Candidatus Spechtbacteria bacterium RIFCSPHIGHO2_02_FULL_43_15b | reverse complement strand
GGCGCGCCTTTAAGATATGGACCATCCCATCTCTGGTAAGGAGTTCCCGGATCATCGCACAGCAAACCCGCCCTGCAATCGCTAAGTGAATACGCGCATCCGTCATCGCATATTTCGTTCCCCGTTGCCAATTCCACTCGATACGGCACTTTATGTCCGGGCCATTGTTTGGTATCATCCTCCATGATAAGCAGAGCGTTGAAAATTTGATTAAGCTCGACGCTCACCTTCGCTATCATTGCTTTTTCTCGGGCATTCCTAAGGGAAACTACCATTATCGTGGATAAAACGCCCAAAATAAAAATTACAACCAGCATTTCTATCAGAGTGTACCCATGATTGTTTCGAAAAGAAAAATTCATCTGTCAAACTTATATTTTTTATTATACCACATGCCCGGATACGCGAAATATCCGACATGCCGATTGACGCATCTTATATGAAAATTATATCATAGTAATAAATCATGCTTGAGATAAAAAAACACGGAATAATATTGAGCCCAACCGATCTTGAATTCGAAAATTTTGCCGTGCTGAACCCCGGCGCCTACCAGGATGGAGAAACAGTCCATTTGTACTACCGAGCGATCGACACCAAGCATCAATCCTCCATAGGATACGCGCGTCTGAAGGGTCCAACAGAAGTCGTGGAAAGATGGCAAAAACCGATAATCGATAGGCAATTCGATTATGAAATTCAAGGCGTTGAAGATCCCAGAATAACAAAAATCGATAAAAAATTTTACATCACTTATGTCGCGCACGATGGGAAAAACGCCGTTACTGCGTATGCGGTAAGTTCGGATCTCAAAAAATTTATGAAACGAGGAGTTATAACGCCGCAACTTCATTATCACGATGTGGCTAAAATTCTTGAAGAAGCCACGCCTCCCCTCAAGGATTCGTATTTCTTTTTTGAATCGTACTACGAAGAGCAAGCAGGCGAAGGAGTTCTGCTTTGGGACAAAGACACGCTTTTCTTCCCGCGCAAAATAAACAATTCGTACGCTTTGATCCATCGAATTTTGCCTGATATACAAATATGTTATTTTAATAAATTCAGTGATCTGGCAAGTACGCAATTCTGGATAGATTACCTCAAGAATATGCCCAAATATGTCGTGCTTGAAAACAAACATTGGTTTGAATCTAGAAATATCGGCGGGGGTTGCGTGCCGATAGAAACCGAAGCGGGATGGGTTGTTATATTTCACGCGGTTGAAGCGCGGAATAGCGGAAGAGTTTACCACGCCGCCGCCGCATTACTTGATAAGGACGACCCCACAAAAGTTTTAGGGCGTCTTCACGAACCGTTATTTTCTCCGACTTTGGACTGGGAAATTTCTGGGTTTGTGCCAAATGTAGTTTTCCCCACCGCCACATCCATTTTTGGCGACAGTTTATACATATATTACGGCGCGGCCGATCGCTATATCGGAGTAGCTGAAGTTTCAATGAGTAATTTGATAGCGGAAATGCTTAACCCCGCTAATAATCATAAATCTCCCAAAACATGACGAGGATCAAATCTCCAAACAATATTGTTTATATCTCAACATTTCCGCCGCGCGAATGCGGAATTGCTACTTTTACAAAAGATCTGGCTCAAGCGTTCGACCAAAAATATAATCCTGTCGTAAAATCAAGAGTAATAGCTCTAAATGAGCATCCGACAGTAATTTACGACTACGACAATTATGTATTCAGCCAATTGCCGGCAAACGACCTCGAAAGTTATGTCGCCCTCGCGAAAAAGTTAAACAGATTGGACAATGTTAAGATAATAAACATACAGCATGAATTCGGTTTATTTGGAGGTGATTGGGGAAACTATATTATTCCGTTTTTGCAGGTCATAGAAAAACCCGTCGTAACTACATTCCATTCGGTCCTGCCGCTCAAGGAAAACCGTTATAAAGAAACCGATATCGCGCTCAAAAAACTTGTCACCTTGATAGCGCAAAAATCATGCGCGATAGTGGTTATGAATAAATTATCCCAGCAGATTCTCGAAAACGAGTATAATATTGCCCGAAGCAAAATTCATCTTATTCCGCACGGGATACCTCAAACCCAATTCGAACCGAGCGACCAATTCAAGAAACTTCATAACCTAGAAGGCCATACTGTTCTTTCCACATTCGGCCTTCTAAGCCCTAATAAAGGAATAGAATACGCCATACGGGCATTGCCAAAGATCATAAAAAGTTTTCCCGAGGTGACATATCTTATTCTTGGCGTGACGCATCCCAATATCCGCAAATGGGACGGAGAAGTATATCGAAATTTTCTGATGAAAGAAGCGGAAAAAATGAATCTCAAAAATAATGTCCGATTTTACAATAAATACCTGACACTCGAAGAGCTATTAAGCTACCTAAAGGCGACGGATGTGTACATAGCCCCAGCTAAAGATCAAGGCCAATCCGTAAGCGGCACGATATCTTACGCTCTTGGTTGCGGAAGGCCCGTAGTTTCTACCGCTTCAATATACGCGAGATACATAATAAATGACCAAAACGGAATACTTGTTAAACCAAAAAGCCACAACGACATCAGTAAAGCTGTCTTATCCTTGCTTAACGATCCGAGAAGAATCCGATCAATGAGCGCCGGCGCTTATGAACTGTCGAGAAAAATGATATGGCCGAATGTCGCATCCGAATACTTCCGGATTTTCAGAAAATTTTCCGATATACGGCATGAAGATAGAAAATTGCCTAAAATAAAATTCGATCATATTATGCGCCTGTCAGACGATTTCGGAATGTTGCAATTTGCAAAATACAGCAAGCCCTTGAAAAGATACGGCTACACGCTGGACGATAACGCGCGAGCTTTAATAGCGTGCGCCGATTACTACGGCCAGAATCAGTCGGCGCAAATCCTAAATCTTGCGTACACTTATTTGAAATTCTTCAAATTTACTCAAAGGGCTAGCGGAACATTTGCCAACCTTGTAACTTTCAAGCGAAACCGCGATACAAGCAAAGACGAGGATGTTCAAGGCAGAGCTATATGGGCTTTGGGATATATTATATCGTGCTCATCGCTTCCCGAAGATATGCGCGAACAAGCCGAAATAATGCTAAAAAAAACCTTTAAGCTCATACAAAAATTTGAATCGTCACGCGCGATCGCGTTTTCCATAATAGGACTCTATCACTATTACAAATACGACCCGAAAAAGCCCGTGTTGAAGCTGATTGAAAAACTGGGGGATTATCAAATCGCATTGTATAAAAATTACTCCAACGAAAACTGGAAATGGTTCGAGGATCACCTTACATACTCAAACAGCAAACTTCCGGAATCTTTGTTTTATGCGTATAAAGCGACTAGAAAGCAAAAATATCTCAATATAGCCGAGAGATCCTTAGATTTTTTAACTAGCATAACTTTCAAAGATTCTATGTATTGGCCGATTGGCCAAAACGGCTGGTATTTCAAAGATAAAGTAAGGGCATACTTCGATCAGCAACCGGAGGACACCGCGTCTATGGTGCAAACAAAGGTTCTTGCGCATGAAATAACAAAGAATGCAACCCATCTGGAAAACGCCTTGACCGCTTTCCAATGGTTTCTTGGCGGTAATCACCTCAATCAAATGGTATATGACGAAAGTACGGGCGGATGCAATGATGGAATACACCAAAATCGAATAAATCTAAATCAAGGCGCGGAATCAACTATTTCATATCTCCTTGCGAGATTAGCTATTGAAAAAGCAATATAGGAAGCTAAAAACTTCCCAGCAAACACTACTTTATGGAATCAGCAGATACCCCTAAAAACGAAGCTATAAAAGTGCTTAAGCATTGCGAAAAATCCGCGGGTTTTTTTGCTTCCGGCCTTCCGGGAGGATACGAAGCTCTATGGGCAAGGGATAGTATGATAACATCTCTTGGCGCGAGTCTTGTTGGGGACTCGTTCAAAGATGTCTTTCGAAACAGCATCCAAACTCTCCGCGATAACCAGTCAAAATTAGGACAGATACCCAATGCCGTCGGATCGTTCAATGACGACAGGCAGTCAGATGTTACATTCAACAGCATAGATTCGAGCTTATGGTATCTTATAGGTCACTATGCCTATAAAACCGCTTACGACGACGACAGTGTTTTTAATGACGGCTCATCCAGCATTAAACGCACGATAGAATGGCTTCACTATCAGGATCCGAATGAAGACAAACTCCTTGCCCAACAGCCGACTATGGATTGGCAGGACGCTTTTCCGCATAAATACGGCCATGTCATAAATACGCAGGCACTTTATTATTCCGTTCTTAAAATGCACGGATATAGCGAAGAGGCAGACCACATCAAAAAAGTCGTGAACGGAGAAATTGAAAAATACCTGATGATGTATGATGAAAAAAGAGGATACTATCTGCCGTGGAATTGGAAAAACCACGATGGAGACCGTGAACAGGAGGAATGGTTCGATACTCTTGGCAATTTACTCGCGATTGTATGCGGCCTAGCCACGGAGGAAAAAAGTTTTAGCATTCTTCGCTACATAGAAGAAAATCATATCGCTCGCCCATATCCTTGTCGCACCATGCATCCGCCCCTTAAAAGGGGGGGTAAGGAATGGCATTCATATTTTGAAAAATGCGACTCAAAAGAGCAATACAATTATTCCAATTCCGGGGTTTGGCCATTTATCGGAGGTTTTTACATAGCCGCGCTTGTCAAAACAAAGCAAATTGAAAAGGCAAAATCTGAATTGGAGAATTTAACCAGTGCCGTAAAATTGGGACAGAATATGGAGTGGGAATTTAACGAATGGTTGCATGGGAAGACGGGCGAACCCGGAGAAAACAGCACGCCATATCAGGCATGGACAGCGGGGATGTACATATTTGCTGACGAGTGCGTAAAAAGAGGGGAAGTCCCATATTTCAAATGATAGCGCTTAAATCTCCGCTACCGCACATTCTAAGGCAAATTCAATCTGTCCTTTATAGTCCTTGTCATATTAGACGCCATATCGCGGTAGTAAAAATTTCTTACCGCGTGCTCTCTCCCCGCTAAGCCCATTTCAGCCGCTTTTTTCTCGTTTGTTAAGAGAGTGTAAAGATACTCTGCCAAATCCTGCACATTCGCCCTGTACGCGAATGTTTTTGATTTATCGAAAAATATTCTCATTTCCTTATCAAATCCCATATCCGGATTTACTATTTCGCTGTCGAGATCAATTGTTGAATCAACGCGCGCCAAAAATCCGGTTTCCCCATGAATTATAGTTTCCTTAGGCCCCATCGCATCTATTGAGACAACCGGAATGCCGCAGGCCTGCGCTTCAAGCTGTATCATCCCATAGCCTTCGATTCTACTTGGCGCCGCGTAAACATCGGCGGCGTTTAGAAGCACCGGCATAAATTCCCGCGAATATGATCCGGCGAGAAACTTTATTCTGGATCTATCCAATCCCAAAAAATTTACCAGTTCCATCTCCTCTTCGTTATGGTCACGGCCCTCATCCGATTCCCACGCCTTGCATACATATTTCCACCCGCCAAAATCGCCGCTTATTTTGGAAAGCGCTTTGAAAATTTCCTGAGCGCCTTTGGATGTCACATCGCCGCCGACGGTTAGGATCATCTTCTCGCCATCTTTAACCCCCAACATATTTCTAAGTTTTTTAACCCTCGGATCGTTTTTTGATATAGGGTGAAAAAGTTCGGGCTCGACTCCTATCGGCGCAACCACAAAATTTCTGGTATCCACTCCGTCGCGGGCGTATACCTCTTCCACCCATTTACTCGTAACAAATACAAGGGGTAAATTATTCAAAACATTATGGTAATTCGCGACCCATCCATCCGCTACAAGCCACGGAACAGGAATAACCCCCGATTCTTGCGGATTCAAAATAATGTCCGGAGTATATCCCCAGAATCCGATACCAATAGCCACATTCGGTTTGAAATACTCATATACCCATTTTTTCTGCAGAGCTCCTTGCCAATGGCACGGCATAACCTCCTCTCCGTTTTCTTTCATTCCCCGATAAAGCATATCGCCCTGCAAGCTCAAGCCATCTGTTTCCGGAGGGTACGCATAAAGTATTGTGGTACGCATAGTAAAATTTAGTTATTAAATGTTTCGATTGCGGAACAACTTATATTCTCGAATGACATCTTTGAAAATCCGTACAAATTCTTTATGACATCGCGTTTTGCCTTCCATTCATCCCTTGAAAGTTCGACATAAAAATCTGCCGTTTCATCGGGTATAGCTTTTCGCATATTTAGTTCCTTTTGGTACGCAAAATAGAAAATACTTTTCAGGTTTGCCTTTTCTTGGGAAAACATATCCCTAACGGCATTATGTACGCCAATATGCCGCGGATGCCCGTAATCTCCTTTAGGGCCGTGCGTAAAAATATAGTCAAACTTCTTATTCGGCAACCTTTTTTTAATTATGCTTTTTATTTCTGGAACACTCTCGGCAACTGTCATAATTCCCTCATCTTCAAGATCGCAAATAACCCCTTCGACATTATAGTAATCGCTCATAATTTTTCTGAATTTTGGCATACGATTAGGGTCGCTTTCGCGGCACAACACAAAAACCATCCAACTAATGTCTTTGTTTCGGGCAATAGTTCCGCCCATCCATATCGTTTCATCATCCGGATGCGCAACTATCACCGCCGCGCTTTTGTTTTTATCCAGCTTTAATTCAATCATCATTCAATTCTAAAATGAATATCCGATATCTTACAAGATGCCACATGGAAAATTGGCTTTTAAGCGCCGAACTTAATTTGAAGGATGTTTATGATTCGCGCGACTTCGCTCTATTCACAGCTTGCCATTGTATCCTCCTTCAATCTTCGATACAATACTAATTAGATTATAAAGCGTAGAATTTATCTCGCTAATTGAAGTAAGCGCATATTTTCGATTCAATATGAAGATCGAATACTTCGACAATCCGCAAAGATTCGCCCCATTTTTTTTAAGATTGGGGCTTGCCGGCGTGTTTATAACATTTGGATCGCATAAACTTATAAATCCGGCGCAATCAGTTTTTGAGGCGCAATTATTGCTGAAAGATTTTAATGTTTTTAATATTGGAGCGTTAAACTACTTTCTAGGAATTACCGAAGTTTTTATCGGAGTAGCATTTATACTCGGATACAAATCGCGGGCTTTTTCAATTTTGGCATGCGCGCTGATGTTATCTTTTTTCGTATCAAATATAACAGCCGCCGAGTCTATAAACCCGGGCGTATTGCGCGATTTAGGACTGATCGGAGCCGCAATCGCGCTATTTCTGCTTGGTTCGGGAGCTTTAAGCATAGATGGGTCTTCCAAAGATGCCGTCTCTGCCGGCAAATCCGGCGATACTGTTTATAAAAAATTTTTTGGTTTGGCATCTAGTAAATATTTTAAGCTTATCCTGCTCGCGCTTGTTATATTTAGCAGTGTTTATGCTTATAACAGATTTTACAATCCGGAGACGATAACTAAAAGCGCTGTTACGGGAAATATAATGGAGATACAAATGCGAGTCCTGAAAAACCAATGGAAGTGGGCGCCAAGCGAGATATATGTAAATACTGGCGATAAAGTCCGACTATTTATCTATAACGAAGATGCTCGCGATCATGGGTTCGCTCTCGATAAATATAATGTAAATGAAAGATTACTACCGGAACGCACTACTCTCGTTGAGTTTGACGCGTATATCACCGGAGAATTTGTATTTTCCTGCTCGGTCCAATGCGGAGAGGGCCATTACGACCAAGTTGGAAAATTAATAGTGCGATGAGAATTTAGAAAATATTAAATTTTCAAAATAAAAGGTCGGTCTAAAACTTATCACTATCGGAATAATTTTTTACTATGATAAATCTGGAATCAGCAAAAAGAATGTCTAAAGCATGCCAAGCCAAGGCGAAAGAAATGGGCATACCTATGACAATAGCAATAGTTGATAAAGGCGCGAATTTAATACTTTGCGAAAGAATGGACGGCTCCATAATCGCTGGTATAAGGATATCACAGGATAAGGCCTACACATCCGCGGCTACGGGTTTTGGCACGCATGAAATAGCCGGAATTTCCCAGCCCGGACAAGTGGCTTACGGACTCCAAAACGCGGACGGCGGAAGAATAATGATATTCGCGGGAGGGCTTCCATTGAAAATGGGTGGAGAATTAATTGGCGGAATAGGCGTTAGCGGCGGACTTGCGAATCAAGACCAAGAAGTCGCTCAAGCCGGAGTTGACGCTTTTGAAGATAAATAACGAGCAATTAAATATTTGGCCCGGGGGTTTATCCTCTGGGTCAAATATTTATAAGTTGCCATGAAAGTTTCGAAGAGCAAAAAAAGCATTCTCGATTTACTTGAGGATATATCGCTAAATGTGCAAATACAGAAATTGCCTGCGGCTGATCTTGGTAAAACCCTTAAAATTGTAACTCAAGCATTTAACGCGCGGTCAGCCGCCATTTGGATACTTTCAGAAGCTGAAAATCGCCTCAAACTTGAACACCAATATAACCTTAATCCTCGTTTCCTTGAATTTTTTCATGACCCAAAGCATTGGCCTAAACCCGGGCAGGGTATAGTGGGAAAAGCTTTTCAGAATAAACGGACAATAATAAAGTCCGATCTTTTAGATAGTGGCGATGTCCCCAGCGAGTGGAAATATTTACTGCGGGACAAAATTTTGGATGTGCAAACTCTCATATCGCACCCTCTCTTTATAGAAAAGGATCACTTAATAGGAGTCCTCAATTTATACTTCAGCAACCCGCCGGAATTCCGGGATGATGATTTTCAGGCGATACGAATTACAGCCAACTATCTTGGCACCATAGTCGAAGGGGAGAGAGCTTACACATACCTTCATAAAAGTACTGACGAACTTAGATCTGAAAGAAACCAGCTTGCCGCGCTTTCCGACGCAATTCAGGCATTGAGCATTTCCAAAGAGCAGTCCATGCGCGATCTTATCTCCGATTTGGCGCGTACGATAGGGAAGGCGCTCGGAACCCACGCGATTGCGATATGGAAGGCAACTTCTGACAGAAAACATCTGAAAATGTTTATGAACCATGGGCTCGCACCCGAGTACGCGAAATACTTTGAAGATAATCCTTATGATGTCGAAGGGGGAATGACAGGAATACTTGCCCAGGCATTTCTGAACAGGAAACCCGGTTTCACCGAGAATATATTGAAGGATGAAAAAGTTTTTGAAAATTTTTCGGCCGATATAAAAAGTATAATTAAAAAAGAGGGCTACATTTCGGTCTCGAGTTTTCCGCTGATTGTTCAGGGAAAATCCTACGGCGTTCTCAATTTCTATTTTTCGACCGAGCACGCTTTCAGTAAAAGCGAACGCGAAATTCTTCAGGTCGCGTCTCACACGGTGTCTATCGCTATCGGAAACGCTGAATACAGGCAAGATCTGAAGCGCATACAAAACGCGCTTAGCAAAACATTAAAAGCTACGGAAATTGCGCGCGAACATGCCGAACAAATAAGCGATCGGATACAACTTATTATTAGCAATTTTTCGGACGGAATTTTGGTGTTAAGCGAAGATATGCGCGTTAAAATCATAAACCCCACAGCCGAGAATATTCTGAATATCAATAAGGGAGATATCATCAATAAAAGCATTTACGAGATAGCGGACGCGCTGAACCTTCGAAGCATGACATCCGAACTTTCAAAAAAAGTTGAAAAGGCGTTCAAGCGTGAAATTGGATTCCCACAGGATAGAACAATCGAGGTTATGTATGTCCCGATTTTTTCTCGTAGTGGCAAAAAGTCCGACACTATGTTCGTATTGCATGATATCACCCGAGAGAAACGGGTAGAGCAGTTGAAGACAGAGTTTGTGTCGCTTGCGGCGCATCAGTTAAGAACGCCGCTTTCCGCTATAAAGTGGACTTTTAATATACTTATGAATGATATGGGGCAGAAATTCACGCGAGAGCAAAGCGATCTTATGAATGTCGGATACAAGTCCAATGAGCGAATGATCGCACTAGTCAACGATCTCCTAGATATAACACGAATAGAAGAGGGTAAATACATAAACAATCCCACACCCTCAAATATTTACGAACTCGTGCGTTTGGCAATATCAAACCGATCTAAAGAAGCCGAGAGGCGAGGTATTTCGCTGGATCTTGTCCTTAAAAGCAAAAAAGCGCCTATCTTAATGATTGATAAGGAAAAAATAATGCTTTCAATGCACAATCTGATAGATAACGCCATGTTCTATACGCAAAGAGGCGGAAGAATTGTTGTATCCATAGATTACAAAGACGCAAAAAAAATCGTTGAAATTTCTGTACGCGATAACGGGATAGGAATACCGCAAAAACAGCAAGGCAGGGTATTTGAAAGATTTTTTCGGGCACCAAACGCCGTCAGCGTTCACACCACGGGAACCGGACTTGGTTTGTATATTATAAAAAACATCATAGAAGCCCACGGAGGGAAAATATGGTTTCAATCAAAGGAAAATAAAGGTACCGTGTTCCACATAGCGATACCCGCGGGCCCGAACAAATAACCTAGATTTTGAATTTTTCTCTTCGGACGGGCTTATCGCCCGTTTTTATGCTCCTATTTATGTTTATTTGACACAAACAAAATAATGCGCTATAAAAATTTCAGATCGTTGATTACTTAATAAGGATGTGATTTATGAAAAAATTAGACGGGCTTAAAATTTCACTCTGCCAGATGAAAGTAGTTCCCGGAAGACCGGATATAAATTGCCAGTTTATAATACGCGAAATCGCGTCTGCCAAAAAACGCGGAATCGACATTATAGTATTCCCTGAAATGTGCACTACGGGATACTTAATCGGCGATAAATTTGAAGAAGATTCTTTTATTGACGATGTATTGCGGCGGAATAAGGAAATAGTAGATGCAACAAGTATCGGAATAACGGCGATATTTGGAACAGTTTCGCGAACTAATGCTAAGGGCGAGGATGGACGGCCTCGTATCCATAATTCGGCCGTCATCGCGGCTGGCGGACAAATCCTGTCCATAAACATAAAATCTCTGCAACCTAATTATCGCATCTTTAATGACGATAAGCATTTTTACTCGTTGCGGAAGATCGCGGAAGAACAGGACCAGCTTTATAGGCAATCCGATGGGCGAACCGGCAGATTATGCGCTAATCTGAACGACTACTTGAATCCCATACCCATTAAATCATCCGTAGGCATTGTTAAAATCGGCGTAATACTATGCGAGGATATGTGGCATCAGGATTATGCATTTAACCCGACTAAAACTCTAGCGAGAAAAGGCGCGAATCTGATATTTAACATTTCAGCTTCCCCGTGGACATGGCAAAAAAATCGCAAACGGCATCAAGTCGTTAAGGATTTGCTTAGTGAATGTCATGTGCCGTTTGTATATGTAAACAATACCGGCGCGCAGAACACCGGAAAAAATATAATCGTATTCGACGGAAGTTCTACCATTTACAATGAAAACGGCGAAATACTGCTTGAGGTTGATCCTTATGTCGATGAAAGCATGGACTTTGAGTTTACTCCCGATGCAAATCCCGTGGATAAACGAGAACTCGATGATACGCGAGAACTTTATGCGGCTATGGTATGCGCCACTAAATCCATGGCTCCTGACGGTGTGAATGTTTTTGTAGGTTTAAGCGGAGGAATTGATTCGGCAACGACCGCCGCACATCTTGTGGATGTGCTTGGCAAGAGCAGGGTAACGGCAATCAATATGCCCATGGGGAATCTAAATAGCGCTAAAACTCAACGGATAGCTCGCGAAGTTGCCAAAAACCTTGGCATAAAATACGAAGTAATTCCCATAACCGAAATAGTGGAGGCGATTTCTAAGGCAACGGGGGTGATGCCATCCACGCTTGCTTACGAAAATGTACAGGCAAGAGCCCGCATGGAAATACTTGCGGCTTATGCGCAAAAAACCGGAGCATATTTTGTATGTAATTCAAATAAAGTAGAGGTTGCGTTCGGATACGGCACTATGTACGGAGATATAGCCGGTTTCTATGCGCCTCTTGGCGATTTAGTGAAGCGTGAAGTGCGATTAATCGCGAATCACCTGAATAATTCGCGTTTCCGGAGGAAAATAATACCCATGGAGTGCATAAATCAAACTCCGACCGCGGAACTTTCAAAGGGCCAAAAAGACCCGTTCGATTACGGCGACCTCAACCGGCGCGGTTACCACGATGAAATGGTGCGCGCCTATACGGAATTCCGCCGAAACCCGGAATGGATTCTTGAAATGTACATAAACGGAACGCTTGAAACCCATCTGAAATTGGAAACTGGAACTCTGAAAGCATTATTCCCAAATACCGTGGATTTTGTAGAAGATTTGAAGCATTGGTGGATTAAATTTCAGAATTCTTTCTTTAAAAGGGTGCAATGCCCGCCTATACCTATATTCAGCAAACGCGCGTTTGGGCGAGATATAGAAGAATCGCTTATGACTCCGTTTTTCTCGCAAAAATTCCTTACGCTTGAGAAAGCCGTAATATCACCGTCGAGAATTGTCGTTTTTGGAAGCGGGTGCAATCCTCCCGCCATTCACCACCGCATAATATGCGAAACAATTTCCCGCGAATGCGATCTCCTGATAATAACTCCAAGCGGAATCAGAAAAGATAAGCCGGAATCCGCGTTTATCGAAAACTCACATCGAAAAATAATGACGCTTCTGACTTTTGGCGATCTTGGAAATACTATGTTTGACTTATCTGATCTCGATGAAAATGTTTTCACCCCGACACATTTGCTTTATGAAAAATACAGGAAGCAATTTCCTCTGGCAGAAATATTTTTCCTTGTTGGGGGAGATCTTATTAGAGGCGGAAGAAGCGGGAATTCCGAGATTCAAAAATCATGGGTTAAAGGTCAAGAAATCTGGAATGGCTTAAACTACATTCTCATAAGCCATCCGGATTGCAATATAGACCCCGGCGACGCCCCGCCACATTCGGAAATACTTAGCGTCCGCAATTTGAAAGGCAGAAGCACTTTAATACGCGAACGGGTATTAGAAAATCGACCCATAAGCGACTTGGTGATGCCGGAAATTGAAGAATACATATTATGCAAAAAACTCTATAAATAAAGGCGCTACACGCGCTTTTTATTTTACGCAAATGCCGTTCCCAAATTCGCACTTCCGCTAAATGCTCCGAGTGGTATAATAGGTTAGTAATCTTTACGCGGAGGAAAAATATGAAGCCACAGTCCCTAAAAACTAAAATATTTCTGGATAGCGGCGACCCGCAGGAAACTAGAGAGGCGATAAGCATACTTGGATTTCTTGACGGCCAAACCACGAACCCGTCATTGATATCAAAAAATCCTGCCGCTAAAGACGCGCTTCAAGAAGGGAAAAAATTCTCCCTTGAAAAATTATACCGTCTTTATCGGGAGATAGTATCAGAAATTTCATCGCTTATGCCCGACGGGTCAGTGTCTATTGAAGTATACGCGGATAGCGAAACGACAAGCCGCGAAATGATCGCCCAAGGAAAAGAGATGTTTTTATGGATACCAAACGCGCATATAAAATATCCGATAACGCGCGATGGGTTAACGGCGGCATCGATTAGTTTGAAGGAAAACATTCGTACGAATATGACGCTTTGTTTTACGCAAGAACAGGCGGGTGCCGTGCATTCCGCTACCATAAGAGCCAAAGCGGGGGAGGTATTCGTATCTCCATTTGTGGGACGGCTTGATGACGCGGGTTTCAATGGGATGGGTCTTATTGAAAATATTCTAAAAATGTACAGGGAAAACAAAAGCCGGGTTCAGGTTTTGACGGCTTCCGTCAGAAATCTTGACCATTTCCTATACGCAATACGAATCGGATCGGATATAATAACCTCGCCCCTTAAAATCTTAAAAGAGTGGGCAGACACGGACTTAAAACTCCCTGATGAAAATTTCATTTACAAACCCCAACAAACCTTGAGACCAATTCCATATATTGAGCTTCAACTGAATCGCGACTGGACCGCGTTCAACACTTTCCATGAGCTTACCGACGCTGGACTACGGCGCTTTTCAGCCGATTGGAACAGTTTACTTAAATAATTTATCAATAAAACAAAGTTCGCTAAACGCGAACTTTTTCAAAATAAAACAGCACAAGTTAAATTGTGCTGTTTTATTCTCTCATTACTCTTATTCCTCCTTCTGAAGATTCTGCTCTATCATCGCGTGAGTTTCCTCAACGGAAGGAACGGGATCTCCCGCGTGTTTTTCCTGCATATGCGCCGCTATCGCGTCCGCGTTCATCATCTCCTTCATTTTCATAACCGCGTTTTCTCGGCTGTCCGCCTCAACAGACATTACATCGCCGCATGTGCACTTAAATGTGTATTTGTCCATAAAAATAAGAAATTGGTTTTTAATAGCGACCTTTCCCTGAATACGGGAATACGCAGGAATTTTACCACAAAATGCCCATTTAATCAATTAAAATATTCATTCAAAATATCTTCCGCGCAACTTATAGAAAATAAACCCGACAATAATAATTGTGGATATATGGAGCAGGATTCTTTTGCCACTAAGTAAATCTTCGGCAATGTAAAATATAGGAATCAAAAAAACGGAGGCTGCGAAAGTACCTATTGCAAAATTCCTGAAACTTATCTTCATAAGCCCGCAACCATAGCTTACAGCTTCCGATATTGAACCCGTGAATAATCGCAAAATAAAAATTGCTTCGATTTCTTTCTTTTTTGAGATTTTTATACTGCTTATTCGATTTATAACCGGCTCGTCAAACAATTTTCTTAAAATCGCATACCCGTATCTCTTGCCCAAAAAGTACGCGGCGCAAGCTCCCGATATGCCGCCTATAATATCCGCCAAATACGCGTTAAACCATCCAATTACCGGTATAGACCCTAAAGTAAGAATGCCTCCGGGTATGGGAGGCCACACAATCCCTATGAATTTAATGAGAACAAGAATGCAAAAATAAAGAGTAAAATTTTGTTGAGACCAAACTATAAAATCCTGAAAAAAATCCTGCCGAATTGCCCATATATAAACTGCGAGCGTAGCAACTGCCACAAACCCTACGATCATTAGATTGTAAGTTTTCTTTAGGTTATTCATACCCGATTTCTCACTAATAGCACAAATACGCATCCTTGCATATTTTGCCCAAAATAAAACGGACTTAAATAATCCGTTTATCGCATCGGGTTTTTCACTCTACTCGCCCGGCGGATTGAGAATGATCCCGCCCCCGGGTTCAAAAATTACCTTCCGTTCGCCTTTTTCGACTATTCCAAGCTCAAAAAGGGGACAACCGGCCGCAAACGCCGCACTTTTCGCGTGGTTAACTTCTTCGCGCGGCACGAAAACATAATATCCTATGCCCCAGTTAAAGGTAGCCAAGCAATCCGATAAACTCACGCCCAGCTCGCGCATAAACCGGAATATGGGGGGAACATCAACCCACGAATGAACCCTGTATGTAAAGGGCCGTTTGTCGTATGCAATCTTTCCTAAACCGCTTCCAGTGGCCGGTAAAAGCGCGTGTATATCTATTTTTGCCTCGAGCAATGCTTCCACTAAACCGACATACGAAACCGTGGGAAGCAACGATTCCTCTCCCAGTGTTCTTCCTGTCGGAAGTTTTGTCAAAAAATTTTCGTGGAGCTCTTTAGCTCTTTTTATAACTAAAGAAAGACCATTACAGTGTACGCCGCTCGACAATGCTCCGAGTATAATATCTCCGACCGATAACTTCGCGCCGCTGATAAAGCGGGAACTAGGAGCGATTATTCCCACAACGGATCCGGAAAGCGACGGCGCGCTTTTCACGGGCCGCGCTGACTTTAACAAATATCTAAGGGCGGGGGATTCGCCGGCAGGCAAAGCCATGCCGACAGTCCTCGATATTTCATAGTAACTATTCGCGAGATCTCGCGCTCGCTTTTCATCTTTGAACCAGTCATCGTCTCCAACCGCGACTTCATCGGTGTAAACAACGGGCATCGCGCCTTGGGCAATAACATCGTTTACCGCCATAAGAGCCGCGTCCCACCCGATCCACTCGTAATAAGTCCTGCCATCTTCGGCATTTTTATACATATACTCGGCAATCCATGACTTATTCCCTAAACCTTCTTGGGTAACACACCATATATGAGGCCTATACCCGAAGTACCTGTATAAGCCCCCGTGCGAGTGAATAGCACCCCTTAAAACTTCCACATCTCTTTTCTTTGGAAAATCCAAAGTCCTTGTTCCTACCTCGATCATTGCCTGTTTGAATGGCTCAATCTTTCTGTAATCAACTCCAGATTTAGCGTATTCGTTAGCGGATGGACTCCCCATATAGCTTTCCTCCGGTAAAAATGCCGAATGTATAGTATCACATTTTTCAATGTAAACAAGATTTCACTTATACTCCGTGGCGAGTTCCCCGATCAAATCATCTTCAACCACCTTGAATGTTCTGTGACCCAAAACTTGTCCGCGGTCGTTTATAACTTCGACCCTCCACTTTCCCGGCTTGACACTGCTTTTGTATGTGTACCCCCTGTATCCACCATCCCGCCCGCCGGAAATCGAAAACGGCACTCGGCTCATCTCAATCCAATCCTTTTTTTCTGCATCAAAATAGAGCCACCGATGAAGAATTAAGGTTTCAATTTTTGTCGGTGCGAAAATCGCGCTGTAAATATAAACTTTAGAATCCGGTTCCAAATGAAATACAGAACTTTGATCCTCGAAAAACAAATACCACGGGGCGCGCTCATAACTTACCTTATAAATATAGCTATCATTGCTGATTCTTTCGACTGAATGATAAATTCCGCTCTCCTTAAGTGAAAGGGGAATCGGCGGGATCACATTGGCGAAGTACGAAAATTGAAAAGCAAAAAAGATGCCTCCAATGCAAAAAACCAGAGCGTGCTGGCTTTTCTTAACTTTTTCCGGAACAATTTTCCATAATAAAAAAATAACGCCTCCTATAACAAGCAATGACACGATGCCGCTTGCAATAAAAACGACAGCGCCCATTTTCCCGAATAAAACAGGCAGAGCGAATACGGAATAAGAAAACAGGGCTATAAAAAACACACTCAGCTGAAAGGTTAAACGAAGATATCTTTTTCTGAAAAAATCGTTTCCGACAAATAAAACCAGCAGGAAAAGAAGAAACGGCCAGCTTGAAAAAACCGACGCGCTTCGCGAATAGAATACAAAAAACGCGCTAAAGAGCCCTCCGAATGAAAACTGAATTAAAAGGGGCGCGAATTTTAGAAATCTATCCGCAAATCGCCATCTGATAAGTCCTGCCTCGTATCCGTTTATTAAAATTATTCCGACACCTACGATTAAAAGATTCCAGATGAATGTTAGGTTTTCAAAAAGCAAATCAATGCGGCGCAATGTGAGATTATCCCAAATAAATCCGGCCAAAAATGCCGCTGGCGTTATGTAGCGTTCATACTTAAAATAGATGTCTTTAGTTTTGTTTATCCCCGAACTAAAAACCATAAAAGCGAATAAAAATCTATCTAAAGATAACACAAAATTAATAAAAAATCAATGTAGCCCCAGCACTTCGAGAAATACACAGGTTGAACCTGTGCATTTCTCGTGTTGATAAATCTAGACATATAAATAAACAGAATTGACACTAAAATATGCCCATGATAAAATTGGCATACTTTTGCTGAAATAATCGAATTTGGCTCAAGAAAATTTACACAAAACTATGCCTTTCAAATATTGGAGTCTCCTAACAAAAACAATATCCCGACATAAAAACGGACGCCCCTTGCTAAAACCCAAAAGTGGCACTTTCTATTCTAGGGCCATTTACAACCCGGCGGCTATAACAAACGAAAACAGGGCACACCTGCTTTTTCGGGCGGAAAAATCTTGGGATAACTGTACCGGCCGGATAGGCCTCGCTGTTGAAACCCGTCCTTTAAGCTATAAATTTTCAATTTTCAGCAAGCCAATTTTGTGGCCCGAATTCGACTATGAGTGTTTTGGCTGTGAAGACCCTAGAATCACAAAAATAAGAAGTACTTACATAATGACATATACCGGTTTTGGCAAGGCAAGAAACGGAAGGAGATTCCCGAGAGTTTGCCTTGCGACATCAAAAGACCTTAAGAAATGGGAAAAACATGGTCCTATATTCGACGAAAAGGATTGGTACGCGCGAGGCACGAAGCCCGGAGGAATAGTTCCGCATAAATTAAACGGCTCATACATTATGCATTTTTCGGGCGAAAATTCCGGTGGAAAAGTCGCCATAGGCCTTGCCTCATCCCGAGGCGAAAATTTTTACAAGTGGCGCATAAAAAAAAATCCCATACTCTCTCCTAAAATCGGCGGCTTCGACAGCAAGGGCGTGGAACCGGGACCAACCGCCACAATATCCGGCAACAAGATAACTCTAATATACAACGGATGGAATGAGTATCGCACACACCGACCGGGGATTGCCTTATTTCATAAAGAAAATCCGTCTAAACTGATGTGCAGGGGGGATAAATCGTTTGCCGAAGCAGAAACCAAATGGGAAACCAAAGGTATGACTTGGCGAGGTCTTCCCAAAAAAATTATATTTGCCGCGGGATATATTGAAAGGGGCGGAAAACAGGAAATTTATTACGGCGCGTCTGATTTATATGTCTGCCTTTTTCTCGCCCCTTCAAGGATTTTGTAAAAAATTCTATGCGATTTATATGCATACGCTAACTTTACGCTAATTTTTATTTATGGTTAAAATTAAAGTAAAGCACTTCGATGCGAGATTAAACAAAAAGTGGCCAAATATTGGCCACTTTTAATTTTATTACACCGCGGACTGGCCTTACCCATAGATCGGCCATAGGTCATCCTCATGCCTAAAAATTGAGCCCCTCGGCGGGATTCTTTCAAAATTAGGCACCTTTGCTTGCTCGCCTACGGGAATATCCGAAACGGATTTTTTGATTTTTTCCGTGAAATTTAGTAAATTCGCCGTGCCTTCGGTGAGGCCTATAATAAGGGCTTCAACTTCCAACAGGTCCTCAAACCGCAGAAGTTTTACAACCCTCTCGAAGCCGATGAGATTTCCCCACCAGTTCCGAGTGTGAATATCTTCTCCCACCTGCAGAAAAAAGATATGCCAATTCTCCTGCAGTTTTTTCACTAGCGTTTGTATTATCCAAAGTCGTGAATTGGCATTCCCGAAGGCCTCCGTAAATGCTTTGAGACCAAATGCCCGAACCAGCGCATCCTGGTTCAAAGCACTTTGACCCATCTTATCTCCGACAATGAAATAGTACCCGCGCATTCCATACCGAAAAATTTTTGCGTCTGTCATCGCGACCCGAAACATATCAACTTGGTAATCATCTACCCATATTTCTACTTTTACACGGTATCGCCCTAATGGCGAACCTGTAAAATATGAATCTGGCGAGGGAAACAAAAATGTCTCCGCTCCAGCTTCTACGCGGTATCGCCCTAATGGCGAACCTGTAAAATATGAACCCGTCGAGGGAAGCAATAATGTCTCCGCTCCAGTCAGATTCGTTCTCACGGGCATTTCTAACCCGCAAGAGACAAAAAGTCCATCCGCGCGTTCCTTCATCTTGCCCTCCGATCTTATTTTCTCGATAAACAGAATATTGATACGGGAATATTATACCACACAATACACCGAAATGTCAACAAAATGTACAAACGGACGGCAATGCCGTCCGTAGAATTTTTGTAAAATTACACTTTAGATTTTGCATTTTGTGCGGCTTATCAGCTTTGAGCATTCTTCATCGCTCAAAACGCCCACGGAGCCCGCCCAGCCATCAAGCTCAAGCACTTTGTGCTGTCCGGATAACCACAAGGTTTTTTCCGGAAATGATGGCGGGTTTCGTATGGTAATGCAATCAACCCAGTCCGTATTGATACGATCTCCCTCCACGATACATGCCTGTTTAGGCAATTTGTTTTTGCTCGAATTACCATCGTCGGGCAAAATTAAAAAAAATGCCATTCCGCACCCCTACCTACTAAATTTCTACCCTGCCAAATAATACAACATAAAACTTATTTTGTCAAAAAACTATCGGGGTCAGACTCCGGTAGTTTACAATCGTTTTATGTGATATCAATATTATTCACCATTCCCAAAACAAAACCCCCGATAATTATCGGGGGTGGGGATTCAAAATTCATAATTCATATTAGCTGAAACATCAAGATTCCAGCCAATGTCTCCGGGTCCATCCGGAGAATATTCAACCACTCACTAATGGAGTGCTCTGCGCACCACTCATCGTGCGCCTTAGTTAACTCCTCGAGCAGGACCTGCTCCCAGGCCTCCACCGAACCATCTTCCATGCCAAGGGCTACCCAGGCATCGAATTGTATATCGTTGAATCGATGTCGTGTGGAGGCATTCTGCTTAAATTTAAGCAGAAGTTTCGGATCATCCCGCTCTTTAGCAACTCTCCTTACGACATCCATCATGCGCGAAAAGTAATCGCGCAATAGCTTATTTATATTTTCATCTTCGATTCCGATGGATTTGAGATCCAAGGTTATCTCGTATCTCATTTGGAAACCCCTATGGTTAAGCTTCCTTTGTCTATCCCTCGATAGACGGCAAACACTAGAGAACCGGGCAAGTGATCTCGCCACGATTCCGCTAACCTGCCGAGGAATGCCTCCCCGAAAGTACGCTCATCATTAAACATAAATATCTGTTCAGTATCGAAGAAGAAAAGCCCCGCTACTGAACCATTCCTGCGATAGTAATTATGCGCAACTTCGCTCGAACTACCGCACGAAATAAGCGTTTCCTCCGGCTTTAATAGTGGCCTCAATTCCTTCTGCCACTCCGTGGCAGAAGCCAGTACATACACACACCACTCCCGGGGAGTGTATAGTAATGTCAAGTCGCTCATACTCCCTTCAACCTCTTAATGGTTTTTAATAGTTGCGGAATGGCGTTTATTAGCATTGTCGCCAACCGCATATCCTCGGCTACGGCGCCTTTGCCTTCTAAAATTTTCAAAAGCCGTTCTACCCAATCCTCGAACGGCTCGTCCGTTTTTCTCTCCAAATCTATTTCCATAGAACTCCTTTCGAATTTTACTCTGATTTGATATTAACATTTTTATATAAGATTGTCAATATTAGTTTTTCGAAAAGATCGAGCTAAAAAGCTCGCATTTCCGCGAGCTTTTCTTGCCTTTTAATTTTTAGCATTCAGCTTAAGATTTTTCTACTTAAGCCAGCCCTTGAGTGTTTTTGGCAAACCCACTACTAAAAGCAGGGCTAGCGGCGCTCCCCAGTTAGCCCAACGCTCAACAAAATCCCAAATCGGCTCTCCGACCAGCGGGCGCACCAGCGCTGTCCAGAAACCCCAGAATGCCATCCACAGCACCGCTACGCGAACGGGCCTAATTAAAATCAAAATACCCAGCGCTATATCTATAATGCCAATCAAAAATACCAGTTGCGTCGCAAGCGCCGTATCGGAAATGCCAAAGGTCGAAAGCCAGTCGATCCATGCCTGCTTTTTCTGAAGTCCAAAAACTCCATGCCCTATAAATTCTCCTGCAACGGCAATCCGCAAAACCCATTCAATTTTTTTCGTATTTTCCATATATTTGATTTTCACATTTTATTAGTAATACTTCTATTATACTAGGTTTTGCGTGCCAAAACCATATTACTTTATAACAATACTAAATCATCGCAAAAATAAAGCCGCCAAGTTGGGCGGCTTATCGCGTCTATAACACTTTATTCACAACTGATTCACAACTGTTTCTCGACAAAGTTATACTGGCGCATATTTTCCAAATATTCCGTTATTTGTATGAAAACCGGCACACAATCACAAACCGGTTCACCAGTTACATCATAAGCAACTGTGCCAAACCGCTTTGTTTGATACCCGATACGATCCTAATACTCAAAATTCTTATGTAGATTGGTCAGGAATAACTCACCTGGCCGCATTTCCGGGTGAAATCCCCAGATAACAGAAGCGGTCAAGGGGCTTATATAATCGGGCTTGCCCGTGAAGCAGTCAGGGAAAGAGCCGGCATTATAGAGTATGCCCGCGGGTTCGACTATGTAGAATTTCTTTAACTCCGCATCGGTCGCGAGGTAACATTTCTTCTGCGCCGCAAGGAATCCTAATAACATTTCAGTGCGTATCATTTCTTCCAACCATATGCGCTCTTC
>Ga0155225_116_pt1 | contig 22538 bp, 25 predicted proteins | sample RifCSPhighO2_02_FD_106193 | JGI IMG/M metagenome (GOLD analysis project Ga0155225, IMG submission 106193) | Candidatus Spechtbacteria bacterium RIFCSPHIGHO2_02_FULL_43_15b | reverse complement strand
CCGCCGTTTGATTTTACCGCCCAATTCCTTGCGAGCCGCGCCGTTCGGCGCGGCGAGCAAACCTCTGCTTCCCCCCACAAAAAATCACGAAGTCCATTCTGGTGCGCCCGACAGGATTTGAACCTGTAACTCCGTGAGGAGATGGGGTCCTAAACCCCACGCGTATTCCAGTTCCGCCACGGGCGCATGAGTCAGGGGATAAACCATTTCGCTCCTAGTTAACCAAACTCTCTCTTAAGTAACGCAAAGCAAAATACTCGCAAAGTATAATATACTTTATATCGCCAACCGTAAACCCCGCTCCTCGCGTAATAGGAACGGGGTTTAAATCTTACCGACCATAAATGGCATTGGCTTAAGCTAATATGCCGGTAATTATATTCGGCGCCATCCTTGAAAGCAACGCGATCGTAAGACCTATTAAAGCCGCGATTATCATATCCTTTGCCTTCTTTTGGCGACCAGAATCTCCGCTCGATATGGTCCAGAAAAAAGCCGCTAATGCCACAAGCAACAAAACCACGGCTATCAATGCGTAGAAAATCCAATCTATAACGACATTTATTGTGTTTATAACGCATATTATTCCCCATCGTTCTGTAATCTCTGTTCGTTGAGCCGATGTCATAGTTTGGGTTGTTCCGCTTTCGGTAATGACTTGCCCAGTAGTTTGAGCTAAAATGCTTGAAATTACTGCGTCTTTTTTTATAGTTGCTATGTCATCTGTCGTGACTCCTGTTACCCTTATGTTAATACTAGAGTCCCTCGAAAGCACGCATTGCTGAACTGGAGTAGTTGGTCCCTGCGCATAAGCCGGAAAAATAACTGACAGCAAAAGAAAAACAGCTACTATTGAATTGAAAAAAAAGTTAAACTTCATTTTTGTTTTTATTTTGAATTTCTCTTTAATACTCGAAGACCTTTCTATAACATAATCATAACAAAAGCATAATAAAACTAAAAGAACTGCCCGTGTGGACAGTTCTTTTAGTTTTATTATGCTGATTATGCTATGTAACTATGCCGAGTATCACAGCTGGCAATATTCTTGCGAATAACGCTATAACCAGACCTACCATAGCGGCAATAATCATCTTTTTAGCGCTTTCCTGTTTTGCCGAATCTCCTGCCGAAGTTACCCACAAAAACGCCGCGACCACAATCAACGCAAACGCTACCGTCAACATAATGAAGAACAGCCAGTCAACAATCTTGTTTATCGTATTGACCAAACAAATACTTCCCCAATCAGATGTCGAAACTGTAACGCCTACACCTCCTTCAATGCCAACTGCCGGGTTAGTTGGAGATGCGCCCGTGTCTAAAGCTACTATGCTTACATCCCCCGTCTTTACAAGTGAATTCGTGAGCACGGTAATACCTTTAACCTTTATATCGCTACTTAAATTGCATTCGCTAACCGGGCTAGTCTGCGCTCCCGCGGGCAATGCCGCGACTATCCCTAAAATCGCGATAGATAATACTAATGGAGTTAATTTTTTCATGCTTATTTTGCGAGAATAGCCAGTACCCTTACTTCGAAATTCCCGCAGTACTTTAGTCTTTCGACTTTTGTTAATTAAAATATTCGACCTTGTTTTTGATTCGAATTCAATCTTATTTTCCAGATCATAATTCTTTCGAATTCATTTTACCATTACCAGCAAAACCTTAGTATATTTACCGATGTGGATAAGTTAAAACCCAAAAATCCTAATATTCCACGATGCTTCAACTTTCTGCATCTGTTATGTCACTATACCGAGCAATATCGCGGGCAAAATCTTTGCGAACAGAGCTATTACAATTCCCACAAGCGCCGCCACTATCATCTTTCCCGCGGCTTGTTGCTTCTCCGAACTTCCGGCTGACACAATCCACATAAATCCCGCTATTACAATAAATGTAAATGCTACTGTAAGCAATATGAAAAACATCCAGTCAACAATTTTGTTTACGCTGTCTATAAGGCAAATAGCTCCCCAATCGGATGTCGGAACTCCGACTGAAACTCCACCCTCCACGCCAATTATTGGGTCTGTCGGTGAATTTATCCCTGTCCCCTTATCTAAATCTACGATGTCATCCGGCCCCGATTTAATATCCGAACCCTTAAGTAAAACGATGCCATCCACTGAAATTTCCTGAAATAGAAGACAATGATTCAGGGGATTCACTTGGGCATCCGATGGTATTGCGAAAAACACCCCGAACACAACGAACGGCAAAATTGGCATTAAAGATATGGCAAGTAATTTTCGCATACTAGAGTAACTAAACACTAATACTTTCCCAAGACCATCCGCTGACAAATCCGTTTTTGTTTGCTTAATTAACTATTTTGCTCGCTTCGAGTATCTTATCGCGTTAAATCTCTTGGTCGGACCTTATCCGTTTTATTATAATACTTATTTGAGCCGCCGCGTCTTCAATCGCTTTCTCTATGCTTTTTTTGCCGCTCTTCGCGGATTCCACCATTTCCCCAAGAACAGCTTCCGCCGCATCAGAATCTCCTTGATACCATGATTTTGCCGTCAATATCTGGCTCGAGAAATGCTTTAATTCTTCGTCCTGTTGTTGCCATAAAACAAGGTCTTTTCTCGCGACTGGAAGTTTTGTTTTTTCCACATAAAGCTTAACTGCGTCCGGACTCGCGAGAAAATCTATAAATCTCCATGCCTCCTTTACCGCATCGGAATTTTTAGCGACAGTAAAGCCCCAATAGTTAGCGTAGTTTACATCTTCTTTCCTGTCTTTTAGTTGCGGCGCGGGGCCAGTACTGAAATTGAGATGAGGAGCTTTTCTTTTAATTGTTTGAATGTGATGAGGATAGTTAATCATCATCACGCTTTTCCCCTCAACGAAAGCGTCTATCGAGTAGGACATTTTCTCGTTCCACGAATAAACCGGTTTCCTTTCATCGCTAAACGACAAATAGAAATCTACGGCGTCTTTCCCGGGCTTAAATTCTTTCTTTAGATCTCCTGCCTCCGTTATTACCGTCTCGTCAAAAGTTGCTTCTGTTAAACTTTCGTTATTCATCCTTGCGCCGCCCTGCATCATCAAAAGACCCACTATATCCGTTGACCTGTTAATGTTGGCTATCGCGCCGAGCGAAATTCCTGAAATTTTTATATCCCCCCTTTCATCAAATCTTGTGAATAGCCGAGAGAAATCCACGACTTCGTCCCATAACTTAGGGCTTACTTCTATATTCTCCGCGTCGAAATAATCTTTATTGTAAAAAAGTCCCAATGTCTCTATTGCTAATGGGACAGCATAAACAAACCTGCCGCCGTCTTCCGCCATGCGGACAAAATCAAACTTAACCACATCCGGAAATATACTGTCAAATTCGGAGGAAATAATCATGTCGGATGGAGCGGGCGCAATCCGATCTTTCTGCGTAGGTAACCAAGTATTATGTATCACAAAAATATCCGGCCCCTTTCCGGCCGCAAACGCCTCGATAAGCTTCGCTCTGTATTCTTCGAACTGAATCGTTTCGTAATTTACTGTAACATAACCATTGGATTCCCTGTATTTGCTTATTATTTCCCTGTAGATATCTTTGTCCTCAAATACATTCCATACATCAAGAGTTACCGGCTGGGGCCCTACGAAAGTGATTTTATCTTTACACTTGAAACCCGGGATTATGCACTGCGTCATCAAAAAAACCACAGTGCCCACTACAAGGAAAACTGTAACAAATGCTATCCTATTACGCTGGTATTTTTGAATTCTTAGCACCTTTACGAATTTTATTGTAAATTTGTAAGCTCAATTTCTTTTACATAGAGAACACTAAACCGTAATGACTCCCTCCCGCATCGAACTCTTTTTCCAAAACTAACGATGATGACTTTGCTAAATCTTTCATGTATTTCTTGGGCACTTTTATACTTAGAGATGGACCAAATGCGGAATTCTCCGCCCATTCTATTACCACTATCTTGCCCCCGTCTTTTACAACCCGCTTCGCTTCTTTGATTAAGCCGGCTTTATCTTTGACCTGGTACAAAATATTAGCCAAAATAACTAAATCCACGCATTTATCTTCTATACCCGAACCATTTTCTTTCTCCAGATTTCCCTTTCTTGTTTCTATGTTCAGCAAAGAATACAATTTTGAATTGCTCCTTACCGAATCCAACGCGCTATCAAGCACATCCACCGCGTAAACAAGGCCGTCCTTGCCGACCTTACGGGCAACTGGGATTGTAAAATAACCCGACCCGCAACCTAAATCCGCGACTTTCATGCCGTTGCTTATTTCCAGCTTGTCCATAATCTCCGCTGGCCTAAGAAATCCTCCTGTTCCTGGAAACGCTATGGATTTAAGTTTGATCATTATACATGAAGTGGCACTTCTATGCCGTAAAATACGCTAAATTATGCCTTATAGGCATGGGGTACTATTGGGGTTTCGCGCGGAAACTCTGATTATACAATTACTCCCGATGCTACTTTATCTCCTTGAGACAGGCGCATTATTTTAACGCCCTGCGTATCCCTCCCTAGAATAGAAATACTTTTTATCATAGTTCGTATAACTTGGCCCTTTTGGGACACGACAATAAATTCTTCCTGACCGCCGTCAACGCTCAATGCCGCGACTATCTTGCCGGTTTTAGGCGTAATCTTCGCCGCTTTAATTCCGGATCCTCCGCGTTTTTGCGTTTTGAACATTGAAATCGCGGTTCTCTTGCCAAATCCATTTTCAGAAACCACCAGAAGATGCTTTCTTATGGGCGATACCACAACCATTGATATTACCGCGTCATTCTCTTTTAGATTTATCGCCTTAACTCCTGCCGCTGTGCGACCCATCGGCCTGACATCCGACTCCTTAAAACGAATTTGCTGACCCTCTGATGTTATTAGCATAAGATTATTGTTCCCATTCGTAGCCCCCACCCATCTTAGTTCATCATTATTCTTTAAGTGTATGGCCCCCAATCCGGACCTTCTCACATTTCTGAAATCTTCAACAGGAGTTTTCTTTATTATACCATGCTTAGTAGCCATAACCAAAAATTTCGGCTCCTCTTTACTGCCGGCTTCTTCTTTTTCCTTAATCATGCGCTCCAGAGACAATATCGCTGTGACAAAATCGTTTCTCTCTAGATCCAAAAAATTTGCTAAAGCTCTGCCTCGACCAAGCCTTGTTGATTTTGGTATCTCATAAGCGACTGTCTGATAGACCTTGCCCTTTGCGGTAAAGAAAAGCAATCTATCGTGAGTAGATGCGGCTATGAAATGCTCGACCACATCTTCGCCCTTGGTCTCCATTCCTATTATGCCCTTCCCGCCCCTGTGTTGCGTCTTATACATGGATGGCATAACCCTCTTTAGATAGCCGCCTTTAGTGAGAGTTATTATGGTCTCCTCTTTTGGTATCAGGTCTTCCTCCTGCAGTTCTTCCGCGTCTTGCGCGAAAATTTTAGTGTATCTTTCGTCCCCGTAGTTTTTCTTTATGGCGGCGAATTCTTCCTTTAGAAAATCTATGAAAACTTTTTTATTCTCCAAGAGCAAGTTAAGCTCTTTGATGACTCTTCGCTTCTCTTCAAGCTCCTCCAGTATTTTCTTCTGCTCCATGTTCGCGAGCGTCTGAAGCCTCATCTCGAGTATGGCGTTGGCTTGAACTTCGGTGAACTTAAATTGACTTTCAAGATTCACTCTTGCGTCTTCCCTGTCTTTTGAACTTTTTATTACTTTTATGACCGCGTCTATCTGATCCAGCGCCTTTTTTAGCCCCTCCAAAATATGCGCCCTTTCTTTAGCTTTTTTCAAATCAAACTCCAACCTCTTCCTGACTACATATTTTCTGTGCTCAAGATACTTTTCCAAGACATCCCTTATTGAAAGAACTTGCGGCTGTATTCCGTCAACAAGAGCAAGCATATTCAAATGAAAAGTTTTTTGAAGTTCCGTAAACTTGTAAAGCGAATTAAGTATCTTTTGCGGATACGCGTCTTTCTTGAGTTCTATAACAATACTCATACCCTTCCTGTCGGATTCATCCCTTATATCCCTTATGCCATCCACTCTTCCTTCTTTCACAAGATCCGCCATTTTTTCTATTAAACTTGACTTATTAACCTGGTATGGAATCTCCGTTATCTCTATGATCTGGTCCGAAGAAACTTTTCCCTTTCTTGGTTTCCTGTCCTTGATTTCAGCTACACCTCTCATAACTATAGGGCCCCTTCCCTGCGCATAAGCTTCTCTCATTGATTTTTTTCCGAAAACTACTCCGCCCGTAGGAAAATCCGGCCCTTTTACGAATTTCAAAATATCTGAAACTGAAGCATTCGGCGTATCCGCGAGATAAATTAGCGCGTCCATAACTTCTGTCATGTTGTGAGGAGGTATGTTTGTCGCCATGCCCACCGCTATACCCATGCTTCCGTTTATCAATAATTGCGGCACGGCCGCCGGCAGTACTTTCGGCTCGCTTTTTGTGCCGTCATAATTATCCATCCACTCTATCGTTTCCTTATCAATATCTATCAGCATTTCTTCCGCGATTTTGGACATACGCGCTTCCGTGTACCTCATAGCGGCGGGGGAGTCCCCGTCCACAGATCCCCAGTTCCCCTGTCCGTTAACTAAGGGGTATCTCAATGAAAAATCTTGAGCCATTCTTGCCATGGCATCATATACCGCCGAATCTCCGTGGGGATGAAATTTACCAAGGACATCTCCCACAACCGCGGCGGATTTTCTGAATTTCACATTATGCCTCAAACCCATTTCATGCATAGTGTATAGAATTCTTCTGTGCACGGGTTTTAAACCATCCCTGACATCCGGCAACGCCCTCGACACGATAACAGACATCGCATAGTCGAGGTACGAATCTTTCATTTCTTCCGTTATTTCCCTTGATTGAACTTTTCCTATATACATGGCAAAGATAAAATGTTAATACTTTCACTAAATAGATGCGCTAAATTCCGACAAAAATCCGTAAGATGAGATTACTTAGTTCGTTTTAGAAATCAGTATTGGCGCTCGATGTCGCGTATTCAAAAACGCTTTCTGGCGATTCCTCCGCGCCGCCTTCAACGCCCGTATCCGAAACGGTTGTAGTCGCTATGGATGTCGCGAAAAATTTGCTCAAATCCGCTTCTCCTAAACTTTCCAAAACGCCCTTTAATTCCCCCAGTGTCGCTTCCGGCCATTCCGGCATTTTTGGATTATCGTCTCCAATCACCGACTCAATATTTTTCTTCATGGAAAAATCGTATGATACCACCTGATTACGCGCGATTACAACGATCGACCCGACAAGCGATAATCCAACAACTATGGCGAGAATTGTTCGGTTTTGACTCACGGGTTTTAGTATGAATTCTAAGTTATTAAAATTAAGGCCGCTTTACACGCGCATACATTACCGCGAATCCGTTTATCGTTGCTCTATAAATGTATCCGACCGAATATGCGTTTTTAATTTTTATCCTTAAACTTTCAGAATTACCAATTTCATATTATCGTCTTCGCCCCCTAAATCCTTATGTTTTATTGTAAGTTTATCCTGCGGAGAAACATCCTCTCCCCCAAACTCCTTTATAAATTTGTCCACTCCGTCAAGCTCCGAAATCGTAAGCTTTGAAATTTTGTAATGCATTGGTATAACTATCTTCGGCTCTATTTGATTTATAATTCCGACAGCGCCCTTAGCATCTATTGTAAAAGTCCCCCCTACCGGCACCATTAAAATATCCACAGTTCCCAATAGTTCCGACTGCTTATCCTCCAGAGAATCCTGGCCAAAATCGCCCATGTGAAGAACGCGCATACCCTCGAATTCTATCAAGTACATTGTATTCAATCCTCGTTTCGCGCCTTTTTCATTATCGTGAAAGCTTGGAATACCCGCAATCTTTACACCTTTTATCTCGTATTCGCCCGGACTATTTATGAGGAAATATTCTCCCTTTACGGTTTGGAAATTATTGTGATCCTTATGATCGTGCGTTACGGCAACTATATCCGCGGATACGGCTGGCGGTGTAAGGCCTATACTTTTTTCGAAGGGATCCAAAATTAGCGCCTTCTCGCCGCTCTGTATCTTAAAACACGCTTGCCCGTACCAGCTTATTATCATATTACTCTAGAATAATATCACGAAAAAAAACCGCATTCAAGTCCAAAATCCAATCCAAACCTCGCGTGGCGCCATAAAACCCGCATTTTAACAACCGACGAGATTATTCTATATCCTAAAAAACTTGACACATTTTTACATATCTGGTATTTAATAAGCTCGAACTTCAAAAATATAAAGGAGGGTTGAGACAGATGCCCCTTTCAAAGGTAGCAAAAGACACCTTAATTGGCAGTCAACCAGAGGGCGTAGAGATAGAACTGGAAAACTTTTTTAAGACCGCGGCTCAAAAACTCGACGAACTCGGATTTTATCTCGGTCCTATAACATATAGCGTTCAAATGCGGACATTCAATGACCAAGTACACAACGGCCATGGCGTTTGGCAGTTTGCGTGCTTGCGTCGGGAAAGAACAAGATTTTTAATTCTCCCCGACAAAAGATATGTGCTAAGTTTGGAATTGAACCCGGACGAAAATAACTCGAACTTGAGTTTTAATTTCTTGGTTTATACGCGCACTCACTTTGAAATCATAGAAGGCGCGCTAGCTCCGATTGCTGAAATTTTAACCAAGAATACTGGCCGGGCGGTAAAATTTCACGAGAGAAGACCCGAAGATGTTCCGGCGTTGCTTTCTTGCTAAACTTGCCGCAAAATATAAGCCCCGTAAATTCGGGGCTTTTCCTTACTTATTAGCTTAGGTTAGGGCAAAGCATAGGCCTAACCTTTGCCCACTTGATTATTTATTTGGCTTATGATAAATAGAATCATATGGCAATACAAGCTCAAATAGCCGAAAAAACAAAGGGCAACACGGCAATGAAAGATGTAATGGAAGAAGAAAGGGGTCTTTTCAGGTTTCCCAAACAGGGAGATATGGTAGAAGGCGTAATTATAGCAAAATTAGGGAATGCTGTTTATGTTGACCTTGGCATGGCCGGTACTGGAATCATATATGGAAGGGAATACTACGAAGCGCAATCCGAACTTAAGGGTAAAAATGTAGGGGATGCCTTATCCGCCAAAGTTGTTGAATTCGAAAATGAAAATGGCTTAAGAGAGCTTTCTATGTCGGCCGCCGGCAAGGAAAACAACTGGCAAAAACTTGAAAGAATGCGAGATACCAAAGAGCTAATAGAGGTAAAGATTAAAGCCGCAAACCGAGGCGGTTTAATAATAGAAAAAGACGGTGTTGAGGGTTTTATGCCCGTATCCCAGTTATCTCCAAACAATTATCCGAGAGTGGAAGGAGGCGACAAGGAAAAAATATTGAGGGAACTTCAAAAATTCGTAAACAAAACAACGGAGGTTAGAATTCTTGATGTTGACCAAAGGCAAAGAAAGTTTATAGTTTCGGAAAAAGCCGGAGAAGAAGAGGCAATTAAAAAAGCCCTCGAAAAATACAAGGTTGGAGACACTGTTGAAGGCGAGATAACAGGAGTTGTTGAATTCGGAGCTTTTATAAGATTAGACCCGCTTGTCGAAGGCCTTATACATATATCCGAGCTTGACTGGCAACTGGTTGAACGCCCGCAAAATGTCGTTACGATTGGAGAAAGGGTAAAGGTAAAAGTTATAGACATAACCCAAGACGGAAGAGTTTCTTTGTCTATAAAAGCCCTCAAAGACGACCCGTGGAAAGATGTTAATAAAAAATATTTAGAGGGATCTTCGGTTAAGGGCGTGGTGTCGAAAATAAACTCCTACGGAGCCCTTGTTAAAGTGGACGAAGTTATACAGGGACTTGTTCATATATCTGAATTTTCATCGGAAGAAGATATGAAATCCAAACTCCAAGAAGGAAATGAGTACCAATTCAAAATAGCTCAAATAGTACCGCAGGAAAGAAGAATGACGCTAAAAATGGCTTAAATACAGCCCTTATCTGAAAGAATACGGTCTTTTAGTGCAAAACTATTGACAAAATTTTTTCTTTATGATATAATGATCGTATGATGAGGTTCTCCTCCCTGGACCTGAAAATCAGGGGCAGAGAGGAGGACCTACCCCGCTTTTTCCCTCCCACTTTTTTCTTCTTTTAAAAAAGAAGAAAAAAGGTCCGATAGTGCACTCACCTAGGGTCACTAAAGGACTACAAGAGCGAGGGGGTCCTCCAAAAAAAGCACACCACCCCAGCGCAAATTATGCTGGGGTTTTTCTTTTTGTTCGAATTTTACTTTATGTGAGATATATGCTTCAAGGGCATCATTGATACTTGTTTACCTGCCATATCTTTCTTTATTAAAAGCAACATAAATGTTCCAAACATACCTATCACAGAAACTGCTATAAAAAGCGGGATAAATCCCATCGCTTCTGCTATAAATCCTCCAGCTATACCCGCGATTCCCACCCCAAGACCAAGCGCGGAGCTTTCGACGCCCCAAGTTTCCGCTTCCACGCCTTTATCCATGTGCCTCGTGAAAATCCCGCCCCATGCCGGTATCACCATGGCCATTGCCGCGGCGTGAATGCCTTCCAGAATATACAAATGCATAGGTTCGGACGCGAATATAAATCCTATCGGTATAAAAGAAGCTATGAAAGTCCCAATTATCATAAACCATAAATCGTCCCCTTCTCCCCCTTCCCTGTCTAAAAATTTCCCTATGGGCATCTGCAATATGGACTTTACCACCCAGTACACCCCGACAGTCATTCCGATAACCCCCTCGTCGCCGTTTTTTATGGAATCGAGAACGAACACCGCGAAAATCGGCATCGCAAGACCCCACGAACTGTATATTATTACATCCGTAGCGACTAAAACTTTTATCACCTTGTTCACTTTTGGTATAAAAACCATAAAATAAAGGTTTCAAACTTTAAGTTTCAAAATAATTTAAAAACCTGAAAGTTAAACAGTTAAAATACTGCAAGGAAATTAGATTTCTTAAACTAAATTCGCGCTTGTTTTAAATATTACGGCTAAAACAACTTCGCCTGCGATGTTTTGCGCCTTTTTTCCGCGTCCTTAAATATCCCAACCTTGCCGTACTCTCCGTCGTAGCCGGGCTCAATATCCAGCTCGCCTTTTCTTACCCTCCGTAAACCCTCTGAAATTTCCGGAAGTGAAACAAGAGCCGCGTCTTTCAAGTCGGCGTCTAGCAGTACCGAAAATTCATTTCCAAAATATTCCACAAGTTTATTATACTCTTTAGCTACCCCTTTTGTCTTTGGACCAATTCCCAAAGCTCCTCCTATAATCTCGGCTAAGGGAACTAAATTTTTGAATGGTATGGCGTTCTTGGGCCTCGCGCCTTTCGGCCTGTCGGCAAGTTCTTCCACTCTCGATAGTACGCCCACGGTAAAAGGTTTGCCGCATTTTGGACATATTTGTTTTATCTTTCTCGAATCTTCGGGTTTCAAACTTACCCTGCATAATCTGTGTCCATCATAATGATACTTACCCTCTTCGGGAAAAAATTCGATGGTCTCCGATAACTTAAAGCGCAAATTTTTTCCTTTGCTCACACGGCTGTATTTAATCGCGTTTATGATATCTTCATAGTTTGGTTCCGATTTACCGTTACCGAAATCCTCTCCTTCGAAAACATTCGCCTCACGGCCTATACGGCTTGCGCTATGGCAGTCCGAATTCGAAATAAGAGTTACACCATCCAGTTTGGATAAACGCCAGTTCATAGAAGGATCCGAAGAAAGACCCGTCTCTATAGCGTAAATATACTTGGACATCTCTCCGAAACACTCCTCTATTGAGTCGTACCCGGATTTCGAACCAAACACGGAAAACCACGGAGTCCAAGCGTGAGCCGGAACCAAAAGGCATTGCTCCGAGGCATCAAGCGCGATTTTGATAAGCTCCCTCGCCGGTAACCCTAGTATAGGTCTGCCATCAGCGCGAAGATTTCCGACTTCTGAAAGCCGCTTGTTTATTTTCGCGACAGCATCAAACGAAGGCGCGAATATTATATTATGGATCCTCCTTACTCTTCCTCCTTCAGAATAAATACTGCTGACTTCAACGGTTAAGATGAAACGGATTGGAGATTTTCCGTTCTTGAATTTGTATAAACCTTCTTCCGCCGGAGTCAATTTGTCCCGTAATTCGCGAAGCCATCTTGGATGGGTGAAATCGCCGGTGCCTAAAATATTAACTCCCTTGATTCTCGCCCATTTATCTAGCTCCTCGATATTCATATCGCGCGATGTAGCGCGTGAAAAGTGAGAATGAATATGAAAATCTCCAATATACTTCATAGTCAAATAAACCTAACGACTATCCTAGCCGTGCTTTCGTTTCTTGACCATTTCACATTACTGCCGGATCCCTTGAACGCTTTCTCGATTTGTCTCGCTATGTTTCTCGCAAGCTGGTTTTCTGTCGCCAATACCTCGACATTCCATGTTCCTTCGGTTTTTGATTTTTGCTTTTTAATCTTTATTATTCTATCCATTGGGTCTCTTTTATAGGCCCTTTCTCCCGTATTTTCAATATTTCTTACCGCTTCGGACAATAGATTTTCAGGCACATTTTCCAATATCGCCTGCCCTTCGAATTTTTGATCTCCGATCATTTTACAAGCGGGGCAAATAAAAAAATTTACTTTCTTATCTTCGTCCAACTGCTTATAATTTCTCAAGTTATGATGCCAGCTTTTATTATAGTACATAGCCCCACAGTCCCTGCATATCCCTATACTCTCTTTTCCGGGACCGAACTCCTGTTCTTCTTTTTTGGATTTTTCCATTGAAGCGTGCGACTTGCCGAAAGCTTCAGGCTCTTTGTATTTTGGTAAATTTGTTTTCATTAAAGTAAAAATGAAATCGCAAATAACGAACCTGCCTATTATCGCAACGCTCCTAAACGCTAAAGCGAATCTATGCAGAGCACCAAGTTCGACTCAAAACAAACTCTTAGCAAATCCGTATTTTTGTTTCACCTATTTTATTAGATATATTACCTCATACGCCCCTCCCAGCGCAAATAACGCTATAAGACCCCACCTAAAAAATCTAGGCACATTCACTATCGATGGACGCGACTTGTTTTTTTCCAATATCTTATCATAAACAAGAACGATGCTTATAATTATCGGGGCTCCCACAACAGCGCCTGCGAACGATATCACTTTTATAAAATCCTGACTTCCTGAAACAAACAGCAACGCGGGCATCACCGTAACTAAAAATCCCGCTATCCATTTTGGCAAGCGCCAATCATTCTCAAATGTGTGCTTTAAGCTGACACCCAGAACAAGATACGATGTCGCGATCGCCAAAACTCCGAATAACGAACCCATCCTTATCACAAATCCTCCCAAATGATTCTCCAAACCGACAAACGCTTCCTCTGTGGTGTTTTCTCCCGATATTCCAACCACCATAAAGGTAAATAATAAGTAAACGATAATCGGTATCCCCGACCCCGCGATAATAGCCATCTTGTACATCTTACTGCTGTTTTTAAGAAGCTCCTTTATTTCCGGTATCGCGACAAACCCGCTATACGCGAAAAGTATAACTCCGTAAGGCAAAAACAACCCCGAAAAATTAAAAGGCGGCAGGGATTCCAAATCTAAATTTCCCACGCCAAAAACAAATAAACCCACCACAATCAATATTAAAAGTCCTGTCATTAAAAGTTCAATTTCTCCTATGGTTTTAAGACCCAGCCATACAAAAACAGACATAACCAGCCAAAAAAGCAAACCCGCTATGTCCGGCTCCAAGAAACCCCCCATCGAAGACGACAGAAACTTGCCCCCCACAATAATATAAGCAAGCAATCCCGCGTAAATGCCTGTTATTATCATTAGCCCTATAAATGCCTTCCATCTTGCGCCCAGGTATTTGCCTATAAAGCCCGTCAGCCTATGACTGCTATTGTCCCTCTCGACAATTTCACCTTGCATGAGGTGCAGAATCACAAATACAAATCCTAGTACAATTAAGTATAAAATCCCGACAAAAAAACCCGCTTTTGAAACGGTGTAAGGAATGCCGAACATCCCGAGGCCCACAATAGTTCCGACAAGCGTCGCTATAGCGAAGATAAAATTTTTCATCTTCTAATCTTAACGAGTGTTTGCTTTTAGTGCGTGTCCTTTTCTTTGCCTTCCTCGACTAGCTTTATAACTTTCTCCACCAGCACCTTTGGGTCTTTGTCATAGACAATTTGCCCAGAACCTTTTCTCGTCCTTTCTATAATCTCCCGTATCATATCCGCGGTTCCTCCGCTTCCTTCCAAAACTCCAATGGGCTTGCCGTCCTCAAACGCAATCGTAAACTCATTCAAAGTCCCCATCCTGCCGCAAATCACGATAACCGCATCGCACGCGCGTATTAAAAACAAATTCCTGCCCGAATAGTTAAATCCAGTATATATGATGATATCGAAATAATCCGTCGGCAAGCGGTAAACTTTTCTATGTTCTCTTTCGGAAACAGCCGGAGAAAGACCTATTGAAAATCCCCCTTCCTCTTTTGCGCCTATAGCCGCCCAGTAAGGCATTCCGGTAGTAGCTCCAGTTACCAATACTCCGCCTTGCCTTACGATTTCCCTGCCTGTCTCTTTCGCCAGTTCCAAGCTATCTTTTCCGCAATGAGTTGTTTCTGCCGCGCCAGAAACGCAAAGTTTGTATTTCATAATGAATTTTTAATCATAATTCAACTTTATCTCCTAAAAGAGGCGCGTCCGCGTCCACGCCTAAATTATCTCTTAACAACCTTACAAACGCAAGGGAAGCCGCGTCTTCTCCCTGCACCGCAAAAACTTTCTTAAGTTTCCCTCCGTCTTTTATGTGAGAAACCCAATGATAAAGTTTCGCCTGATCCGCGTGAGCGGAATATCCGCCTATGGCGCGGATTTCGCAATTCACGCGCACGCTTTCCCCCATTATTTTCACCTCTCTCGCTTTGTCGAACACAGCCCTTCCCAAACTTCCCGCGCTTTGGTAGCCGATTATTAGAAATAAACTATTCGGATCGGAGAGATACCTTCTTTCGTGATGGAGAATCCTGCCACCCGAAGACATTCCTGAACCGGCAATTATTATCTTTGGAGCAGGCACATCGTTTATGGCTTTGGATTCTTCCGTAGTGTAGCAAAGTTTAAGTCGCGGAAACTTAAACAGCTGATCTCCCGATTCTATGAGATAAACGGCGTTCTTGTTGTAATACTCCGGATATTTTTTGTATATTTCCGTTGCGTCTATCGCGAGCGGACTATCAATAAAAATCGGAACTTCCGGTATTCTGTGGTTTTCAACAAGCGAATTTAATTCATAAAGCAACTCCTGCGTCCTCTCGAGAGCAAAGGCGGGAATCATTAAAACTCCGCCTCTTGCTACCGTATCTTCTATCGCGTCTTCCAGCATATTTCTCCGCTCATCTACCGCTTCGTGCAATCTATCGCCGTAAGTGGACTCAACAACAACATACTCCGCATCGTCTATATATTCCGTCGGTTTAAGCAACGGCACCGGAGGATTTCCTAGGTCTCCGGAAAAAACTATTTTCTTTCCTTCCACCCACATTTCAACTATCGCGGACCCTAAGATATGCCCCGCATCCCGCAGTCTGAATTTTATATCTTTATTCACTTCCATCTCATCTCCGTAGTCAACGCCCTCCATCAATTTTATGGTATTTTCTTTGTCTTCCTTCAAATACAATGGCTCATGGCGATCCCGCCGAGCCTCTTCCCCAATCAAACCCTGCGCGTCTTCCAGCATTATACTCGCGAGATCTTGAGTGGGACGGGTCATAAAAATTTTCCCGCGAAAACCATCCCTCACAAGTTTTGGCAACCTGCCAGTGTGGTCTATATGCGCGTGAGTAATAACCACAGCATCTATCGTTTTGGGGTCATATGAAAAATTTTTGTAGTTTTGAACTTCCGCGTAGCGCGATCCTTGAGCCAATCCGCAATCAACCAAGATTTTGGAATTCGCGGTCTCTACGAGATAATTCGCTCCCGTAACAGAACGCGCCCCGCCGCAAAAAGTAAGCGTTACCATAACATCAATATACCCCTTTTGGAATAAACACATCAAGTTGCAAAACGAGGATAAATATGCATTGAGCCAAATTAAACCTTCGAAAGCCGAGCATAGAATTCAAGCTCTCTAATAAATACATACCCATGAACACAAAACAGAAGATAAAAAAAGAGCACCAAATGGTGCACTCTTCCAGTAAAGCAGATGCTAACCAGACGAGGGTAGACATCTAATGGCCCGGCCTCTCAAATATCAAGAGACGCTTTATCTTATTTTTGATAAGATGCAAGACCAATAGAGCTCCTATATGCCCCTATATCCGAGGGGGCTGTTTTGATGCCCTTTTTTATCGCCAAAATGTTTCTTACAATTTTGGCGGATGCTGTGTTTCCTATCATCCTAGGCGCGATAAGAAACAATTTGAACTCGATGAATTCATAATATACTCCCCTTAAGTGTCAGTCAAGAGATGCATATTTCCAAAATGCAACACAATATTGGGAAGTCCCAATTCATTTGTTTCTAAATTGACACAGTAAATTGCCTTACGGAAACGCAATGCTCAAAAACGGCTTTCCCAAGCTAAAAATCAACCGTGTGGATAACAAAAATGTTCGCAATATTGTATAATGAAATAGAAACAAACCGTTGCAAAAATGCAACATGCAACTAGCATTTCTTTTCCACAGGTATATCCCCAACCAAAGTTATCCACAATTTGAATATCCCATAACGCCCGCGTGTTTATTCCCGATCTTACACGATTTTCGTTTTTATTTTTTACTCTTTGTGTTACAATTTGTATTAGCTTATGAACTTTACTAGGTCTATCCGTATTCACCGGAACTCTTAAGTTCTGAAATTCGAAAAAAAATGAAACCAATACCAAGCGAAATGAAATATTTGGGCCAGTACCTGAAAGGCGTAAGGTCGGACCTCGGTCTTAGCATGTATGAGGTCGCAAAACGAACCACTCTCACTCCAAGCTACATATCTAAAATTGAAAACGGAAATGCCTTTCACACTATAAGTGCTCATATCCTTATAGAATTCTCGAAGTGCTACAATCTTCCTATTGTAACCATACTTGAAAGATCCGGTTTTGTGCCTCCAACTGAAGATGAGTTCCCGGGACTCTCTTCATATCTTCGCTTGAAATATAACGCGCCGCCTCACGCTGTCAGCGATATGGAGCTTGCCTGGGAAATAGTAAAAAAAAGGCATAATTTGACCAGCTAAACTGCCTTTTATAAATTCGGGGGATTAACGCAGGCGAAGTTCTGGCACATAAGTAAAAAACTCGGTCTCTACCGAGTTTTTGTATTTTTGAAAATAAATTTCTTTTCCTCGCCCCGAATTAACCTGCCCACATTCCCTCGATGAGTAAAAAGCAAGAAGATAAATATGCCAAACCCTGCGCCATACCAAATCCAGGATTCGTAAAAAACCAAAAGATACACCGGCACCGCAAATAGAAACACCGCTAAATTCGCGAGCGACATTATACGCTTCCAAAGTAAAATGAACGCCCAAAAAGAAACGACCAGCAAGATCAGTATCGGATTCCATGCTAAAACGGCAATGCCGCCTGAAATAACCGCGACTCCCTTACCTCCCCTAAACTTGAGAAATACCGAAAAGATATTACCTAAAGCTACCGTCAAAATCAATGAAAGTATAAATAAATCGCTGGTAAAAAATTGCTTTCCAATGTACGCAACGCCTGCGCCTTTTAGGAAATCCGTGAAAAGCGCCGCGAATGCCCATCTTACTCCCGCTATTCGGAAAATATTTGTAAACCCGGTTGATCCACTGCCTTGCCGCGTTAAATCTACTCCCGCCGCCTTTCCGAACATATAACCCGTGGGTAAACATCCCATTAAATACGCTCCAAAAAATATCGCTGAAACGAAAAAAATATCAGCCAACGCAAAGCCGTGTTTTTGCTATTTTTACCTTTATTCCGCATATCCAATTAGGCATACTCAAAACCTCTGCTTATTTTTTTGATAAAGTGCATAAATCGCTGTTAATTTTATTACCTTATACCACACAAAGAGTATATTAAAAGCTATATCTAAATCCAAACATAAAAAGCCGTCGTCGCGAAAAATAGCGCGATGGCTTTAGGTTTGAATTTCGCTACCATACTACTATCATAGAAAGCTAGTCAACTCCCGCATCAGTAATCCTTTCACATGAAAAATTGCATATAGCGCACTTTCCAGAGTCGTTACGAACCACCGAGGTTACGCACTTCATATCCGGAAAATTTTCGGCAACATACTTGTTGCATTCTAGCGGAAAATTTACCGATAGCCGGAAGCCCTCGCATATATTTGTTCCTCCGCTTAAAACAGCTGGATTTCCCTCTTTATCAAGCAGAAAAAAATGTCCGATAGTTGCAAGCGCGATAAAGGAAATTACCACAAATAGAACCCACCCAAATCCAAACATAAAAGCCGTCTTGCCTTGAGAAATTACTGAAACCATGGATGACTCTGGTCTTATATTCATACATTAAACGCTCTTTGCGATAAGGTTATCTATTTTCCTTGCGACTATAAAATCATTTTCAGACAAACCTTTTATCGCGTGCGTTGTTAATTTTAGGGTCACCCTATTGTAGTTTATAATTATGTCTGGATGATGATTCTCATTTTCCGCGATATCGGCAATGCTATTTACAAAATCAATCGCCCCTCTAAAATTTTTGAATTTAAAATTTCTTTTTATCTCAATATTGCCTTCCAAAATCCACTCCGCGCCTACCTGGCTTAAGTAACCGGTCGCGGCTTCCACGCTTAAAGGCGGCGTTCCTCCCTCGCAGGGTTTGCACTTTTTATTGAGAAGTTCGTCCATTGATTTATTCTAGCAAGATACGGAAAATTTGGAAAACTAAAAATCCGGATATACTCCCTCTTTTTTGAGAATTTCCAGTTTTCTTTCTCTACCGCAGTTATATCCGCCCGCGCTCCCGTCTTTCCTTATTACTCTATGGCAAGGTATCGCCTTATCGTAGTTTTTATTCAGAATATTTCCTACCGCCCTGTAAGCTTTTGGCCTTCCAGCCAATACGGCAACTTCACCGTAAGTCATTAACTTGCCTTTGGGGATATCTCGGACAATATTCAATACTTTTTCATTAAACGAAACACTCATACTTTTGGATTAAACCTCAAATGAAAAGCGGCTATTCCAAACGCGACAGAAACATTCAGCGACTCTTTTTCGCCCATCATTGGAATTTCCAAGATTTTATCCGCCCGCGCTAGAATTGTCGCGGATAAGCCGCCGATTTCCGATCCGACAACAAGAACTGCCCTTTCTAGATCATCGGGAAATAAATTTATCCTAAAATATGGCGTGGACTTTTCGTTCTGTTCAACCGCGAAGATATGAAAACCGCTTCTTTTCAGATTATCCAAAACTCTGTATGTTTGCTTAGCGTACTCCCAGCTTACATAATTCTCCGCTCCTAAGGAAACCTTAGTAACTTGCTTGCGAGGATGCTTAAATTCGTCAAAAGGCGCGGGCGTTATGCCGCATAAATAGACCTTATCAAATCCCGCGGCATCTGCTGTCCTTAAAATGGACCCCACATTGAATCCGCTACGGATATTGTCCAGTACCGCAATCATATACGAATTTATATTATATCCGATGGGTGCCCGACCGGGATCGAACCGGCGACCTTCAGTGCCACAAACTGACGCTCTAACCAGCTGAGCTACGGGCACCACTTAAAGACACACGCATTTTATCATTTTCATTGCTGTTTTTCAAGGTATTAGGGTTAAACAATATAGCTTTATTAAGGGCTATTTTTAACTACAGAATCCTTATTTCTCCATATAACTAAGACCGATTCAAGAATGATATCGTTCATTCTCCCAATTACCCTGATATTCCTCGGTTCAATTCTATACTCCACTCCTTGATTTTCGGAAATTTCCGAAAGCACTTCGCTCCATTTTTGTTGAGATGCTTCAAGCCCTGGAAGCGGTGTAGCTTTTGCCGCTTCCTGAATCGGATACATCCGAATTTCTCCGTCCGCTTTTAATGAAGCCAGTGATTTTTCAACTATGCGCCGGATATTCATTTCCTCTTCTCCGGCCCAAATACAGAGCGATGCCGCGCCTACCGAAATTACATAATCGGCATTTTGAACAGGAAGATCTTCCTCAAAATTGCCCCGTAAAAGATACGGCTTCAGCTTATCTTCGACCGAAATCTCATTTAACTGTTCATCGATGCCATACGCTTCGGAAGTGATGCCTTTTTCCATAAGAGATCGCACGAATTCTCCTTCGCCACAGCCAAGGTCCAAAACCTTTTTATTCCTTAACTTACTTTCGTCCAGTCCCAATCCTTCGATATAGCGTCTGAATGTGCGTTCCTGCGCGGATTCCGGGGATTCTTCAGGTTCATCAACTTTTTCTCGCTGATTTTCGGCAATTTTTTCTTCAAACAATTGCCGAAATTTTTCGCTCCATTGATTCCTAGGGAGTCGGATTTGTTCCTGTAAAAAATCGGGGCTAACAGGTTCTTGCTCGAATTTTGCAGATTCGCTACCAGAACTTATTTTGTTCATATCGGTTTCTTAATTTTAGCAAAAATTTCCGAAACATCTTCGCCAAAATAGTTATTTTAGTTTTCTTGCCAGCGCGGTCGGCGAAGAAATAATTTCGCGGAAAAGAACATGGCGGCATAATTCTTTGCTGTCGCCGCTTAAAGCATAAATCGGCTTGCCAAACGCAACCGCGTATCCAATTTCCAAAGTGGTGCTATTGCCCGCGTAACCGTCTTTGTTGAAAACAAAAACTACATCCGCCATCTGGATTTTATAAAAATGATCGTGTGTCAAGCCGAGCGCTACAAATTTTTTGTAATCGTCTGATAATTTATTCCACTCATCTTGCCCTGAATGCAAATACGGCTCATAGACAACAACGCCGAGCCGTTTTAGACGCTTGGCAAACTCTCTTATCTCCGGCTTGAAGCGACGACTGCCGCACATGACAACTGTTTTCATGAATTTGAGTTTATTAACATCGGAATTATTAAAAAAGCTTATTCTATATTTTATGACAAATAATGAAACCTACTAAAATTAGTAATAAAAATCAATGCCTGTTGAAGTCTAACTGCAACGGGTCATGCATTATTCGCTTTTCCCAAGCTTTTCTGATTTTCTTAAAATGATCGAGGCGCTCGCCAATCTTGCCGATTTCTTTAGGATAAAATTCAAACATTGTATCGCATAACTCCAACATCCATTTTTTCCTACTATTCTTTGGCACTATTTTCACCACATTCGCGTTTGCGATTTGAATTTGACCCCAACCAAGCGCACCAATGGTTAGACACTGCCAATCAAAAAACTCAATCGGGGCAAAAGTTACTTTAGCTATTTCTGCCCGCGTGCCGTTGATTTTATAATTAATTTTCAAAAGAGTAAAATAGTTTACATCCTCCTCGTAGAAACGAGACAATCTTTCAACGGATGTCAGATTTGGCATGTTGAATTTTGTATCAAGACGGTGGGTTTTTACATCAACGACATAGTAGAATCCATCGTTATCTGTAAAAGCCAAATCTGCCATAGCGCGTCGCGCAAAAGACGATGAGTATTCGCCAACGAGGTCGCCAAGAATGGTTTTGAAATTTTCAGTAATGATATTCTCAATCGCATCGCCAACGGCGCGCGGGCTATTTATTGTCCGTGCGGAAAGAAAATCAGTTTGCTCATTCAAAAACTTTTTGAGTCTTTTCTCTATTTCCTCTCTATGTGGACTGCCGTAAAAAATTTGACTCTTTTTCATATAAGTTTGTTGCTAAATAAATTTCCCGACAACTCAACTCTGTGTTTCTTTCCATTTCTGTTCATCTGCTCATTAAGCGTATTTCTTTCCCAAAAAACCCCATCGGAATAACCCTGCACTGTTTTTTCCTGTCGCGCATTTTCTAAACGTTTTTCTGCTAAACAACAATATAATTCGTCGATATCTATTCCAACATATCTACGCCCTAATTTTTGCGCGACAACGGAGGTTGTCCCCGAACCCAAAAACGGATCAAAAACGACATCGTTTAGCTTTGAGCTTGCCAAAATAACTTTAGCAATAAGCTTTTCCGGTTTTTGGGTCGGGTGGTCCGTATTTTCGGGCATTGACCAAAACGGGATTGTAATATCCGTCCAAACATTCGAGGGGTAAGTGATTCTATATTTCCTGTCGCCATTATCTTCCCAATCTTTAGGTTTTCCATTCTCGTCTTTATACGGAGCGATGACTTTGCGCTTCATTTTTACTGCCTCAACATCAAAATGGTAGTCGTCCGATAAGGTGCAAAACCAAATATCTTCGGAGCAATTTTTCCAATTTGATTTTGCGCCACGCCCCTTTTCTCGCTCAAAGGTTATGCGATTTTGAATTTGAAAATACTTTTTCGC
>Ga0155225_107_pt2 | contig 24837 bp, 22 predicted proteins | sample RifCSPhighO2_02_FD_106193 | JGI IMG/M metagenome (GOLD analysis project Ga0155225, IMG submission 106193) | Candidatus Spechtbacteria bacterium RIFCSPHIGHO2_02_FULL_43_15b | reverse complement strand
AACGCAACAAACACGATGGCGCGGGCGATGGAAATCGCGGGGGTGACCCCCAGCGATTTCCCGGACTTCGTCCCCGAGACCACCGAGGCCCCCGCCCCCGCCGAGAACGCCGACGACCAGCAGGTCGTCGAAGCCGCCGAGGCCGCCGAAGAGGGCGACGACCAGCAGGTCGTCGCGGAGGCCGCGGCCGCCGAGACCGAGGCCATGCGCCTTGTCCGCCTCGCGATCGAGGCGGCCCAGACCTACGGGGCCGGGCTGAAAAGCCCGGCCGAAAAGGCGGCCGAGCGGACCGCCGCCCAGGCCGAGCGGACCGCCGCCCAAGAGGCGCGCCAGGCGCGCCAGGCCAAAATAACCGCCTCTACGGCGGCTATTAAAAGCATCGCGGAGGAGGTATTGGCAACATACCTCCACGCACTTCAAGATCCCGTCGCGCCCGGCGCGAAGGAAATCATTGCAGTATTCAGCGCTTGGCCTCTCGAGGCTAAGCGCCTAATACTAGACGGGGATAAGGAGTTCTCCGCGGAAGAACTCCGTCTTGGGCTAAGGGGATGGTTGCGCGCGGAAAACGCGCGCAAACAGGCCGCTCTGGATGCGGCCAAGGCCCGGGTACGGGCATACTCCGAGGGAGCCGTGTCCCTCCTCGCCGCGATGAGGAGCGGCGGCGATGCCGTGGTCAACATCGCCTACCGGGCGATGAGGAAGGAAAGATTCCCTAACGGCACCTATCGAATGGTGCCGTTAGGGAACAAGGAAAGGCACGGATTGATTAAAATCCGTGTCCTTCCAGAGGCAGATCGGTTTATTGTGCTCGACTCGTTTGAGCATAACTGCCCCCCGCACATACCCACTGCTGTCCCTCTACCCCTCCGGCCCCCGGCATTCAAGGCCGAGGGAGTCCACAAGGATCTGGCAAGCGCGCTTCAAGTGCGCTATACTAACGATCTCGCGGCCGAGAAGGACGCGGCCGAAAACGCGGAATACCTGGGTGAGGCGCAGGCCAGCCAGGCCTACGCCTCATACCTGGGAAACCAGGGAACCCTGAAGGTCGGCGACTTGTTCGCCGCCGTCAGGGGATCTGGTACCATCCCTTCGGGGATGGTTGCGGTGAACAACCCCTCCCTTTGGGTCACGCCGGGTGACCCAAAGAGTCAGAGATTCCACCTGGCCTTTACGGCTAGGGTGGAAGAATCTGGAGCGTTCACGCTCCAGCAATGGTGGTCGTCTTCTGGCGCAGTCAGCCTCGCGATCCTAGTAGGACGCGAGCTGGTTATGGAGGTCGACGCGAACGGTCGTGTCGGCCTCCGGGACCCAAACCTCCCCGAAAACAACGAGGAGGTCAAGGCGGCGATTAAGGCGGCGATTAGCCGTATCATCGGCGCCATGGTGGCGCAGATGGTGTGGGACCGCCGCAAGGAGCAGGCTACCAAGCCTGCTCCTGCGACGGTTGCCACCGAGCCGGTGGCAACCGTCTAAATTACCGCCCCGCAACAGCGGGCGCGGACAAACAACGAGCCCCTGCACAACCAGTGCAGGGGCTTTTCAATTCTAATTAATTTTAATTTTAACAACTAAATAGGGCACCCGATCTCGGATGCCCTATTAAATTTTTGCTAACTTACGGCTTCGCCTTTGACAGGTGGGCCGGAACTAAGTTTTTTTCCGAAATTGGAATGACAACAACCTTAATATTGTCGCCTTCCCATACTACTGACATACAGTAGTATTTTTCCTCGTCTCCCCTGATTACTTTTAGGAAAAGGGGGTTAAATTCATATTCTTCTTTGCGGTATACCCGCAAGAAAATGTAATTTTTTCCTTCCGCAAAGCCGAATGGCTTTTCCTCGCCATGTCGGCCTAATAGCACGACATAGCCAGCTCGCCTGTTTAGGACGAGCTCGGCGTTCGGAGCTCCCTGAACGCTTTGCGGAACGGCGTATGTCGCCGTTTCTCCGTCCGCAGGCAAACTTACGCCTGCCGGAGGGAGATAAAACTTTTCACAACGACCCGGCTTCCCCGGCGGCTTCGCATGGCGTAATACGCCATCGGCACTCTCGGGGCCTTCACCCTCCGGAAAAATCACTCCTAACCTATACCTTATAAAAGGTATAGACCCATCGGCCAGAAAGTCAAATTTTCTCGTACCCTTTTCGGGTATCGCCATTGAAAAACCTCCTTAGGTTTTTGATTTTGAAGTACTGTTAAATTTTGGCTTAACAGCACTTCAGTATTGCTATAATACCACTTTTTACCTACAAAGTCAAGTCAAATACCCTATCCTGCTCCATTATTATGCTTTCCGCGCCAAATTCGTTTTTTACGAATTCCGCCATTCTGCGCCTTCGTTCAAGCTCGCCATGGTAGGGTATCACAACCTCTGGTTTCAACGCTCGCATTATCTCTCTTAAATCGCCCAGTTTCCCATGCCCCGAGACATGCAGATTTTCCCTTCTTATCAACCTTGCTCCCATGCTTTTGAATGCCGGAGTCGCGTTAGGCAAATAAATCTTCCCGAATATTCCAGAAAGCGCGGTTATCATACTCGAAAAACTATGTTCTATTTCGGGCATTGGTATTGTGTCCGAAGAAATGACCAAAGCGTCTTCTCCGCGCACTCTTAGATTCATTTTCAATGTCCCGCTTGATATACTGGAAAGAAAACTTCCGTTTTCCCCCTGACACCCCGTAACAATCACAACCGCGTTTTGCGGCAAAACCTCGGCGGAAAACCTGTCTAGCGTTTTCCACCCGTTTCGTTTTTGAGCTATACGCAGGATTTCCCTTATAGATGCCCCGCCCACATAAACAGGTCTTCCCCACACCGAAGCGGCTCTGATGATGTTTTTGATTCTTAGCACATTAGACGAAATTAAACTTATGAATACTCGGCTCTTTGGATTTTCGCCTAAGATTTTTTCTATTTCCGGCGCCACATCCTCTTCAATCCCGGCGTATCCTTCCTCATAGACATTCGTACAGTCAAGGATAAGGTACTTTACGGCTCCCCCAAAACTTTTCAGCGAATCCGTATAAAACGAATACTTTTCCGCCGATTTTCCCCTTGCCAAAACTCCCGTTTTTATATCGCCCGTGTATAAAACGCCGATGCCATCCGCCTCCACAAAGAAACCCGACGACCCCGGAATGCTGTGAAGCGCCGGAAACCTTGTCACGGAAAACGGCCCGACGGATGCTTCCGTAGCCGTGGCGGATTTTAGATTAACCCCTGAACCTCGAAGGATTTTTTGCCTTATCACTTCCAAAGTAAAAGTGGATGCCAAAGTCAACGGACATACCCCAGCGCTCAACAAACGATCGTATCCTCCGGCATGATCCAAATGTCCGTGCGATTCCAGCACCGCGAGAAGACGCCCGTCTTTCAAAAGTTTTGTTACTTTCGCCATATCCGGATAAAATTCGTCCGGCAAAAACCCGCTATCCGCGCTATTCTGCTGGCCGAACGGCACCTTTATTCCAAAATCCAGCAAAATCGCCCCTTTCGGATGCTCAATCGAAAGGCAATTCCTTTCGCCTACCGCGTTCAATTCTCCCAGAGAAGTCAGTTTCAACGCCATTAGATTTTCTCCTTTTAGCGGGCGCATAAAGCTCACGCTTTATATTTTCAAGGTACCCGCTATTTAAGCATAAAAAGCATACCCTGTCCATTCCCTTTCATAATATACTGAATATATTGACATAGTAAAAAACGATTGCAAACTACCGGGGTCTAACCCCGGTAGTTTTGGGTGGGAGGCGTTATCAACAGCTTGCCCGGCGCGTTAGAAAATGTTATAAAACAAGCCATGATGAAATACCTAACCAAAAATATACTAGCGATTGTTTTAATCTTTTTTTCGATAGTCGCGCTTTTCACTCTCATAGCATCTCCTTTTGAAGAAAAGGAGGAAATATCTTTGAGCAAGCTCGTGCAGGAAATAAACGATGGAAAAGTAACGAAAATAGCGGTTGAAGGAAACACTCTAAACATAGAGCTCAAGGACGAAACAAAACAAATATCAAGAAAGGAAAACGAGTCCGCCCTCACGGAATCCCTGTCTAACTATGGCGTTAATCCCGTGAATCTAAGCGCCGTGGAAATTACGCTCAAGGGGCAAAGCGGCACCGCTTACTGGCTCGGCGTTCTTTTGCCGTTTATACTTCCTTTTCTTATAATAGGCGCGTTTCTTTGGTTTATGCTTCGCTCCGCGCAGAGGGGAAGTATGCAGGCATTGTCGTTTGCCAAAGCAAAAGCCCGCCTTTTTGGCCCGCAGGGTAAAAAGCAAAATGTTACATTCAAAGATGTGGCAAACGCTAAAGAGGCCAAAGAAGAACTGATGGAAATTGTCGAATTTTTGAAAACTCCCAAAAAATTTACGAGTATGGGCGCGAAAATTCCCAAAGGAGTTCTTCTTATGGGAGCTCCAGGCACCGGAAAAACCTTGCTTGCACGAGCCGTATCCGGCGAAGCTCAAGTTCCTTTCTTTTCCATATCGGGTTCCGAATTCGTTGAAATGTTCGTCGGCGTGGGAGCCGCGAGGGTAAGGGACTTATTTGAGACCGCGAAAAAACACGCGCCTTCCATAATATTCATTGACGAAATAGACGCTGTGGGCCGGTTAAGAGGGTCCGGACTTGGCGGAGGCCATGACGAACGCGAACAAACGCTTAACCAGATACTCTCCGAAATGGACGGCTTCGAGCAGGATACCAATGTGATAGTAATGGCCGCCACAAACAGGCCGGATGTTCTCGACCCCGCGCTTTTGAGGCCAGGCAGGTTTGACAGAAGAATCGTGATAGACAATCCCGATATAGCCGCGAGGGAACAGATTCTCAAAATTCACGGCAAGGGAAAACCATTGGCAAGAAATGTTGACCTTAAAGTGGTGGCTTCCCGCACGCCCGGATTTTCCGGCGCGGAACTTGCAAACCTAATGAACGAAGCGGCGATACTTGCCGCGAGAAAAGACCAAAAAATCATAAACCAAATTGACATACTCTCCTCTATCGAAAAAGTTATGCTAGGCCCCGAAAGAAAAAGCCACATATACACGGATAAGGAAAAGAAAATAACGGCATACCATGAAGCGGGCCACGCTCTTGTCGCCCACATTTTGCCGAATACCGATCCTGTCCACAAAATTTCGATAGTGTCCCGCGGCAGAGCGGCCGGATACACCCTGAAAATGCCCGATGAGGACAAGCATTTCAGATCAAGGACCGAATTCAACGAAGAACTCGCGGTGATGCTTGGAGGATACGCGGCTGAAAAAACTATCTTCAACGAACTTACTACGGGCGCGTCAAACGACCTTCAAAACGCTTCCGAGCTTGCGAGAAAAATGGTTACAGAGTACGGTATGAGCGATAAGCTCGGGCCTGTAACATTCGGAGAGAGGGAGGAAATGGTTTTCCTGGGAAGAGACCTTGGACATACAAGAAATTATTCCGAAGCCATAGCCGCGCAAATCGACCAGGAAGTTTCCAATCTCATTTCAAACGGCTTGAAAACCGCTCTTAGGATAGTGAAAGAAGAAGCAACGCGACTTGAAAAAATAGCTCAAGCGCTGTTAAAGAAAGAGACGCTCGAAAGAAAAGAATTTGAAAAACTGATGAGTTCTACGGTATAAGACAAATTGTAGGGCATGTAGCTCAATTGGCTAGAGCTTTCGGCTTATACCCGAATGGTTCCTGGTTCGAGTCCAGGCATGCCCACCAAAATTTATTTTATCCGCAAGGGCGCATAGCTCAGCTGGTTAGAGCGTCACATTGACATTGTGAAGGTCTCTGGTTCGAGTCCAGATGCGCCCACCAACAAAAATCTCGCAATTTTTTCCTTTAGAAATTCTCCTTGCGGCAAAATAGAATACTTAAAGCGTATGCGCGCGCAGTTACGGCTTCGCGTTTTTTGTTTTATCCACAGAATATGAACTTGCTTGGATTGAATAAAGTTTTGTATACTTGAATATATTGTGAATCGCATTTCCCCGATTTATACTGCGTTTTTCTTCCAGATTCGATTTACGCATTCTCGCGGTTCAAATTAAAAGCCAAGAACGAAAGTCGACTAGTTCACTAAACAATTACTAATTACTAACCAAAAATGAAATAAATATGAAAAAACTCAGAAAAAAATTATTTACATTGGTAAGCGTTGCTATTGCCGGAATCACGCTTGGATTGATGAACGGGTTGGTGTTTGCCGATTCAACAAGCGACCTCCTTCCTTTATCTGATGGAACTTACGAACAATGGACGCGCGTTTCATCAGGAAGCATACACTATACCGCAGTTGACGAATCCGAATGCAACGGCACAACGGATTACATAAAAGAGACCACAGTAGGCGGCCGCGAGTCATTTAATGTAGGCATAACATCTGTTCCGAATGGAGCTGTGATAACCGATATTTCCATTGCCCCGTGCGCGTCAAGAAATGGCAGTACGGGCGGCGGATCGTCCGTAATGGATGCTTTTTACATCTGGAACGGAGCGGATAGCGAAGACGCTGGAAATTATAACCTTACCGGAACCACGCCGGTAGAACTTTCCGCTACTTCGTTTAGCGACCTAGCGCTATTAAAGGGCTCGTCGAGCGCGCTTCAAATCGGAGCGGTCTTTTCTTCCGGAAATAGAGGAGCCAGAATAAGCCGTCTTGCCGCGGTGTTAACCTATGTCACCAAACCGGCCGATGTAACCAATATCGACGCTTCTAATGTATCCGGAACTCGAAATGACATTACCTGGAGCGACAATTCTTCAAATGAAAACGGGTTCAAAGTATCAAGAAAACTTGACGGCGGAGTTTTCTCGCAAATCGCCACAACTTCGGCTGATGTCGTTTCTTACAGCGACACAGCCGTTACGGAAGATCAGACATACTATTATTATATCCGCGCATATAACATAGCTGGCGAGTCCGGATTCCAAAATATCGACTACGCTATTACCGCGACAGTTGTCCCGAATGACCCGTCAAACCTCACCGCCAACGCATCGTCCACAAGCGCCGCGTTAAGTTGGGAACAGGATTCAGCCAACGAAGAGGGATTTAGCGTGGAACGAAGCACTGATGGAGTGAACTTCAGCGAAATCGCCAGCAAGGGAATTAACGCAACGACGCATACCGATCCGAATCTATCGTCCGGAACATATTACTACCGCGTACGCGCATTCAACGCAATTGGCAATTCCGGATACTCAAATACGGCGAGTTTAACAATGCCCTAGCGGGGTCAGCAAAGTAGCATAAACAAACAATGGCTTTCTTCGCGAAAGTCATTGTTTGTTTAAAACTCCAATAACCGCTTAACTGCAGATTATTCGCGCGCGAACCATAGAGATTGAAATTTATAGAACTTGTACGGCTACTTTACTTAAATGACTATGTATTTCATAATCAATGCGTGATTCCCAAAATAATTTACGAAGATAAAGATTTGGCAGTAATTGACAAGCCCGCCGGCTTGCCCGTTCATGCCGCCAATAAGAACAGTGATACTGAAACGGTTGTCTCTTTTTTGATTTCCCGCTACCCGGGAATTGGCAAAGTTGGGGAAAACGCAGAAAGACCCGGGATAGTCCATCGCCTCGACAAAGAAACTTCTGGAATTATGGTCGTCGCGAAAAACAACGAAACCTTTTATGAGCTTAAACGGCAATTCCAACAGCGAAAAGTAGAAAAAAAATACATAGCGCTTGCCTGCGGAATTTTCCAAAAAGAAAGCGGATTTATAGACACTCCGCTCCAAAAATTTGGGCCAAAAACCCGTTTGGCTAGCCGACTTTCCGATACCACAAAGGCGAAAAATGCCTATACTGAATACAAAGTTGTGAAATTCTACAACGGATACACTCTTTTGGAAATTCGCCCTAAAACCGGCCGCCAGCACCAAATAAGAGTGCATCTCGCCTCTATAAATCACCCCATTGCTTGCGATAAATTATACGGCAGAAAGGCACTTAAATGCCCTGCCGGACTCAACAGGCACTTTCTCCATGCTACATACTTGCGTTTTCGTCTTAAAAGTGCTTTAATGGAGTTTGAAAGTGAACTTCCGCCGGATTTATCGGAAGCTCTGAAATCATTGGATTAAAAACAATATGGACAAACTTCAATTATTTACTAAGCAACACATCAAAAAAAATATGCCCCTTTTTAGGTCGGGAGACACCGTACGCGTCCACGAAAAAATAAGAGAGGGCGATAAAGAAAGGATACAGGTTTTCGAAGGTCTTATTATTGCATCAAAACACGGCTCAAAAAGTCCGAGCGCGACTTTTATCGTGAGGAAAATTTCAAATGGAATAGGTGTTGAAAAAATATTTCCCCTCCACTCCCCCACCATACAAAAAGTGGAAATTGTTAAGCACGATAAAGTCCGAAGAGGCAAACTTTACTACCTAAGAAATTTAGTCGGCAAAAAGAAAAAGAGGAGGGCCTCCAAGATTCTCGGCATGGTTTTTGAAGAAAGCGCGGAACAGCCGCAATCGGACGAAGAACAAGAAAAAGAAGATCTAAAACCAGCCGAACAGCCAGTTGAAAACATACCTGTCGAGACACAAAATTCTACTCCAAAAAAGGAGGAGTAAACTTAACACTTTCATCCTGCATACACTTCAATGCCGCGCCGCACTTAGCGTGACGGCGGCGATTAAACCTGCGGACGTGGCGGAACTGGCATACGCGCTACCTTGAGGTGGTAGTGGGAGTAATCCCTTGGAGGTTCAAGTCCTCTCGTCCGCACCATTTTACTTCTTTCGGGAGAGTTTTTACGGTTTACCCGCAAAAAACGCGGGCGCTTAACTCAGTGGCTAGAGTGCTTCCTTTACACGGAAGAAGTCGGGAGTTCAAATCTCTCAGCGCCCACCATTTCACCGGAACGGCACAAAATGCCGTTTTATTATTGAAATACGGCGCGTTTTTTGTTAACATAACATAGTATAATAGCCGCGGTAGCTCATTGGTAGAGCTGAGGCCTGAAGAGCCTTGAGTAAGGAGTTCGATTCTCTTCCGCGGCACCAGAAAGGAAAAATAAACTAAAACATTCCCGCTAGCAACGGACTAGATTGCAACTATTTACTGCAATGGCGGGAAAAGTTACAATTTACATATATGGAACGAGAACAACCATCGGCCTTCCGTCCTCAAATCCCTGAAGGCGAAAATCCTTCTACGGAAAAAGAGCCAGCGAAAAAAAAACTGCTCCAAACCCTAGAACAAGATAAAGCCCGAGTTGCCGGTTTTGATTTTGCCTTAAGAGCAGTTCTTGATGGCCGTATTACCAATAAAGCTAAAGTAACTAGCTTATATAAACCTCGTTTTGGACGCTTTAAGATCGTTGTCGATGGCAAAAGTTTTATTCCTGACCCCACTGGCGATGAATATCTTTTAAATTCCGAAAGTCCCAGAGAGCCAGAAGTCATCGGCTCAAGATTTGTGACAAGAAAAGAATTGGGAGACATAAATCTTACTGCGAATGCAACAAGCGATGAATACATACTTGATGAATACATACTTAGCGAGAGCATTTATCCCAGAAAGCAAATGTTAGCAAATGCTAGCCAGGAAGAATCCCGAGTTGCCGGTTTTGATTTTGCCTTAAGAGCAGTTCTTGATGGCCGTATTACCGAAGAGGCACAGCTTATCGCACTAATTAGTCCTAAGTTTAAAAGTTTCACTACTACTAATATCAAGTATCTTTTGGATGAAAAAGGCGTGCCCATAAAATTCGGCCCAAATAATTTCGTAACCGAAGGAGAGGTGGGTAATGGACAAATCTACCAAACCGAATTCCGCATTTTACTAAACACTTTACAAGAAGTAAAAAACGCGTCAGAAAAATTCGAGTTAATAAAATCCCGAATCGGAGGTTTGAATTTTCTTTTACTAGCGGCTTCTACTGGCGTTAACAGCGAAACACAGCTTCGCGCGTTGGTTAATCCCAAGTTCAAAGCCGTAAATACAAATTCTTACCTTATTGACGCACAAGGTTCACTTGTCAGGATTGATAATAGCTATGTAGACAAACGCACTCTAGAAAGAATCAACATTACCGAAGAAGATTTTACCCTCGCTATTAGACTACTTAAAATATTTGAAAATCCAGCTATTCCGAATGAAATAAAAAAATTAAAGGGACTTTTATTGCCGAAGCTCTCAAGAAAGGATCGGGATGATCAAGCTATCGAAAGGATAGAATTGATGGTGGCAGATTTAAACGACGAACAAATTCGGTCTGAAGTCAACGGCTTTATATCAGATTTCACGAACGCTAGAAGAAATATAGAGTTAACGGGAGATATTTATACAGGGATTGTTGAAGGCAAGCCAACCCAAGAACTTCTGCAAAAAATTTCCGAATCTGAAAAAATGACGGATTCGGATTTGAAGTTAGCCGGAGAACTACAAGCGGAAGTGGCCGCAAGAACGAAAAGAAATGTTATAGTTTTCACAACGCGTAACCTTCGAATACAGGAAAGAAACATAGATGCGGCCATAGAGCAAGTTACACCGCTTCTTAGCTCAAAAAATCCCGATGAGAAAAAAATTGGCACTGAATTATTAGAACAAATATGCGCATTGGAGATTGCTACTTTCGAAAGCGAAGTACAGCGCATGATCGAACCGAATGTTGATCCTGAAATGGTTCGCATATATATTGACGGTTTTCCGATACGACCCTCTTTTAGGGTTAATTATGCGAGCATAGACTATATTAAAAGTGTCACTCGAATCAGGGAGCGAGCTTTTCAATTGATTGATAAAATCTTAGAAATCAGACGAATTCAAGCGACTACGGTGATTCGCGAAAAATTTTCGCGGAACGATCCTGATTCAATACTCAATAGCATCTATAATTTTCCGGGCGAAACAGAAGCGGATCAGGCTATTAGAAACCAATTGCTACAACTTTACAAAAGTTACCTGGCTACCAATAAACCTGAAGTATTTACTTCTAAATTTGCGGAACAAATAAAATTGCGAGAGTTGGAAAGAGTGCGGAAGAAATTTATTAGTCCTGAAAAAGGCAGAAACAGAGAAGCTTTCAATTTTATGCGACAAAGGTTCATCGAAACCGTATATCCGCTTGTCGAATCGCTAAGATCGGACGAATCAACGGCTTCGACGGTACAAAGTTTTTTGACATCGGATACGCAAAACCCGGAAACGCCAAATCCTCGTCGCCAATTTGAACAGAGAATGTTTTTACTTGAAAAACAGCGCCCGCTTACCGATATAGAAAAGAGTTATTTAGAATCCGTTGAAATGCTTTCATTATTTAATCCATACCTTGTCGCCTGCGCATACGCGGAACCGGGAGTTACAAGTGAATTTCTAAGGCATCATTTTGAAAATATTTCTCAAAACACAACTTCGAACCTTATTGACGGAGATTACTTTCCTCTACTGCAAATAGGTTTGGGGCCAAATGGACTGGCCGCCCTCGGAGAAACGGTAAGAAATAATCCCGACCTTGCAAGCGCAATGCTTGTTGTTGACGCGGGTAAACAACCCGGCGGTCCGTTTGCGATACCCGAGGGTCCGGCATGGGAACTCAATAGCGCGAATAAACGAAGCTCTCCAAATAGAACTTTGCCGCAAAAACCGGGTCCCAAAGAACTGCAAACTGTCAGGGCATATGGAAGTCCAATGCGTTGGTATCCCGGAGAAAGAGGTCCTGGCAAAGCCGTGCGCCAAGGAAGTATTAACGCCACCGTTGACTGGCTTATAACTCCGGATGATATTTCCACCTTACGATATCCAACCAACGAAGAATTACAACTGGTTTTAGCGTTACAAGCCGCCGTGCTTACCAAAAATGTTGCTTTGCGAACGAAAGTAGTTAAACTAGAGGAAAATCCCGATCCTAAAGCCAAAGGTGATAAATTAGTTACTCTTGAAATCACCGATGAAAACGGTACGCGCGTAGTTAAAATCGCTACTGACGCAATATTCGCGGCAACAGGATTGGGCGAATCTGGATATGGCTTTAATCTTGAGGGAAGTAAAGCGGAAAAAGTGATTTCTCAAACAAGGGATATGGGCTTCCCAAAAATTACAAAAACATTAGACGCGTTCAATGCTCTGGCTGGCCGGTCAAATGAACAGCTTTCTCCTCCCGGAGAAACTATTGCGATATGGGGAAAAGGAAATTCTGCTGATGTACTTATAGAATACCTCGGCAGTATTTTTGGAGGAAATAACCCAAGAGTGCGAAATATTACGAAAATTTATGTAATTTGCGAGGGGGATCTAAGTACTCGTCCGAGGTATTCTCTTATAAGCGATCTTAAGCCCAGAAATGGCCGAGGTAACTTAATTGAGCTGGTTAATGCCAGAGTGTCGGATGTTGATTTTAATGAAACAGAATCAGAACCATCAAAAAGGAAGTTGGTTTTTTACGGCAGGGACGGAAAAATTATAAAAGATAATTCTGGTAATTCTTTGCTTGCCGACTCCGCAATAGCCGCTACAGGATTTCGTTCGCAATTGGATTCGATAGTTGAGGACTATGCTGGAAAAAAATCGGATGGAAAAAAACAAAAATTGAGAAGCCCTGTTCAATTACCAACCAACCCGAAAGTATCGGTTGCGGAAACTCTTAGTAGTGACCCGTCAGTTTTGATCCTTGGAACGGCTTCGGCGGCAGAATTTCAAGAGTTAGAAAAGCTGGCGCAACTTCCGGACCCAGCAAGAGAAGCGCTTCTACGCAACGGGGCCGAAAATGCTGTTGCCATAGGATTTAGGGCTCCAGATACTCAAGCCGCGGTTAACATATGGCTTAATTCAAAAAGGGTATCTGTAGATAAAAAATCACCTACTACCGAAAGGAGGAAGATACTTATCGATGGCGAAAAAAATGTTACACCCGGCGAAACTTTTTGGCTTGAATTAGTAGTTCCTGCCCGTACGGCGATACCAAATAATATCACGGATGAAATTCGGTTAATTTCGCCGCTGTTTATTTACAATGTTGGAAACTCAATTGAACTAAAAACCTCTACTAAAAAAGGGTTTACGGGGGAATTAAATTTTACCTTGACCTATAATTTGGAGAAGCAAATGCTGGGGTTAAAATTTAATGAGGAGAATATGCCGGTTTCCGAAGAGGTTATACAAGCGATTAAAGAGGCCTGCATGGACTATGATTTTCAAAAATACGCGCTTACTTCTTTGCGTAAAAAAAGGCGTAATCCAATGATAGATTTAGTGCTGTCGTTCAAGAACGGCTTTGTTAACCCTAGGGCAACATTTGCGCAGGACTAGATACTTTTTTCGTAGCTAATCCCCTTATGGCAGATGCGCGCTTTCTCTCGCGCTATTCCGCCATTAACCGCATAGCATAAATATGCCAATCTATCTTATTTACCTTGCCGTTTTCTTTGCGCTTCCCGTTGCCATATTATGGGCCGTTTACAAGAAGGAATTTTCCAAATACAAAAAAACGATCCTTTGGTCGCTCTTTTTTGTTTTTACTTTGGGATGGTTTTGGGACTGGATGTCATACAAAACCGAAGTTTGGAAATATGACAGCGCGAAAACCGCAGGCGTGTGGATAAGCGGAATTCCAATTGAAGAATTTATAGGATTTTATCTGTTTGGGACATTGCTTATTTTAAGCGTAATTCTCACGGTAAGAAAATATGTTTCAAGATCTTAGTTATCTTGGCTATACCTTAATATTCACGATTCCCCCCATTATTTTTCTTTGGCTAAGGCGGGATTTTTTTGACATCCTAAAACAAAACCTTAAAACACTTCTCATATCAACCGCGCTCCTTACCGTATATGGCAGTATAATGTGGAAGATAGGCCTACATTTCGAAGCGTGGACATATTCTCCAGAAAAATTAACCGGCCTCGAATTCCTAACTATTTCCGTTGAGGATATTGTATGGTGGACGCTTGTCAGCTTCCTATTCTCTTCTTTCGCGATAATTTCGACCTACTATGAAGATAGAAATGTAAATATAGTAATGCGAGAATTAAATGGCCTAATGAAAAGTTTTATGTATGCGTCAAGCGGATTCCGGGCCCTTACAACCGAAAGAAATACTGTAATTCATATCGCGGTGGCTGTGCTTGTAATTATTTCCGCGGCTTTTTTCCAGATAACCCGCGCTGAATGGATGTTTTTAATTTTGGCGATTTCACTCGTAGTTTCACTAGAACTTATGAATAACGCTATAGAGCGGCTATGTTCAAAATATACCACCAAATACAACGAAGATATAAAATTTATCAAGGACGCGGCGGCCGCGGCTGTGCTGATATCATCCGTAGCGGCTTTCGTAACCGGCATGGTAATATTTATGCCGCGTATTATTGATATTGTCTCCCGATAGTGATAAAATACAAACCATAAATTGCGCGAATTTTATAAGCGGGTATCGTATAGTGGCCATTATACTACCTTGCCATGGTAGAGAGACGGGTTCGATTCCCGTTACCCGCTCCACAATTAGACTTTCCGACTGCGCTCGAACTCATTTTATGCGAAATCTCTAACGAAAAAAGTCGCTCCGCCGCCCCGCGCGCGGAGCGGCGGAGCCGAGCAAAAAAACTTTCTTTTCCTTCCTGTCCAAACGGTTGTCTTTTTTGGCCTAATTGTAATTTTATTCAGCGACCCATTAAGCAAATATACTGGAACAATGTGACCGTGGGGTCACATTGGGACAAAAATAACAAAACCCTCGCCAAGCTTTTTAGTTAAATTCATTGCTCATTTTTGTTTGGTATGCTAATACTCCAACAGTAGAACAGTACCTATAAATTTAGTAAGGAGGCGCCAAATGGGTCTTAGCGATTTCTATCATTCCAGATTCCCCGCAAAGCAATACCGTACCAATCTTAAACAGTATGTCGAGTGGCTAACGATGCAGGGGCGGTTTACACCCGCGGTAGTGGACGCTGTGCGGCTAGCTGAAGACAAACTCGACAAAAAAACTATCGTATTTTACATAGCAGGCGCCCTCACGGAAGCAGACGAATTGGACAAAGAACGCTATGCCGAAATTTCTGAAATTGTATCCCGCCACAATGCTAACGGACGACCTTTCTTCGGATACGCCCCTCACATTTACGGCACAGATCCCAAAAAGAATCCTTCAGTTACGCCAGAGGAAGTAAGGGATATAGATTATCTGTGGGCCTCGGTGATGGCCGAGGTTCATATAAATTTTCTAGCTCCAATTGCTCATGGAAATGCTATCGAAGAGGGCTGGGCCGAAGCCGCGCATATTCCAACAATAATGTGCGTTCCGGAAAAAGCCAAAATTTCACGGCTTACCCGCGGAATGATAAATATACACACAATTCTTGGCTACGCCGATGCAAACGAAATATACGGCAAGGTGTCTTCTCTAATTCTTGAGATCGAAAACTGGCTGAACGAAAACTCTGATTTTGATGTTATGTCATTCTTTGCCGAAAGAGCATACTTTAAGGAGTTCAGTCCACTATGCCTTTCTTGTAAAAGTTGCTGTTTATTCAGTGGAATCTCGCAGGGTGAAAAATTTTATAGATGCGTAAACCCCAAATGCAATCAAGATTCGCTATGGTGCGTTGAATTTACCAAACCCCAAAAAGGCGTTCCCGACTGTGAATTCCCTATTCCCGTGGCAATACGGCTCCACAGCAAATAGCAATCAAATAAATGCGCTTGAACACGGCGCATTTTTATAACCCGTAAAACCATGTAAAATACCTATAACTCTATAACTATTGACAAATATCGTCGAGAGTATATAATTAAATTCAGTAAAGATACGCCATAATAATCCCCTTATTCGAAAGTGCGGCGGTAGCTCAGCGGAAGAGCGCAGGTCTTATAAACCTGTGGTCAATGGTTCAAATCCATTCCGCCGCACCAGGTCTTTATAGGGATATAGAAATTCAAAAGCCAGATAAATCAAACTGGCTTTTTTTATTCCAAATATTAGAACTGCTTTTATTTTCGATATCTTTTTAGTGGCTTTATAGAGCCAGATCTAGGCAAGTATAATCTAAAAATGGCTCTATCAAGCCATTTTTAGATTATATAACCTTGACATAATCATTGACATATTGTATAAAATATGTTACAATACTGTGTTCTCTGCAATGCGGAGATTTTTATTTGCTTTAATTATACGACTAAATAAATGCCTATACCAGTTGCAAGCAAATAACCCTACACTTTTCGGTAGCCGAATTCCGATTGTGGCGTATCTTCTTAATACACATATCCGCCACAGAATCGGCAAACATTACTAAAACCAATATTGGCTTGAGTAGTGGGAAAGTGCAGGGTTTAGTAAAACCCGTACTTATGAAAAAAAACAATCACGAAAATCCAGCACCGCAAAAATTGGCTTCCGCGTTCTTGGCCGTTTCAATCGTTGTCGGGGTTTATTCTCCGCAAAACTTCAATCTCGGAAGCTTACTTGCTGGAACAGAAGATACAATATCAACATCAGTTTCGGATGCTTCAAACAAGGCGACCGAAGGGGACAGTTTCCAGATTCCGGAAACCTTAAACTACCATGAGGCCTCCCAGTTCCTTTTCGTAAACGATAACAGCCTTATAGCAAGCAAAATCCCGCCAACGAATAGGTATGCGGTTTCATCCACGATGTGGATATTTGCTACGGCATACTCATCCACTCCGGATCAAACTGATGATACGCCGTTTATAACCGCTTCCGGCAATCATGTGAGGGACGGCATCATAGCGGCAAACTTCTTGCCTATGTACACTAAAGTTCGCTTCCCCACCCTATACGGAGATAAAATCTTCGTCGTTGAAGACAGGATGAATAAGAGATACTACTACAAAGCGGATATCTGGATGAAAACTCGAGAAGAAGCCCTGCGATTCGGCGTTAAGAATATTCCCATTGAGATACTTAGAGAAATCTAAACTAAAAGCCCCATAACGGGGCTTTTAGTTTAGATTTCTTATCAGCTCCATTTGCAAATCTTTTGCAAATGTGATACAATGAATTTATAAGCAATAATTACCTCGAAGCATGGCTAAGGGCAACCCACCTCACAAACGCATCACTAAACAAATTTTAATAATTTCCGGATTCGCGTTTTTAATAACGGCGGCCGCGTTTGGCTTGAATGTTTTAACCCAAGACAAAAACGAACTTGAAATAGACGGCAAACCGAATGTCATAGCAACATTCTTTCCCCTTTATGATTTTACCCGAGAAATCGCTGGTGATAGGATAAACCTTGATATAATCTTCACTCAAACGCCAGAAGTTTCTTCGTTTTCTCCAAATGATATAGAAAAAATAAACAAAGCGCATCTTGTAATAAAAAACGGCATAGGCCTCGAACCGATACTGGACGAATTGATTTTAGCAAGTGACAATAAAGATGTTACTGTGGCTGATACCAGTGAAGGCGTGATATTTGCTGAAAATCCGGGCGATATTGAAACGCACGAAGACGAAGACCGTCATCAAGATCATGGACTGGCCGATCCGCATATTTGGCTCAATCCGCAAAATGCGATTATTCAAGTTAAAAATATCCGCGATGCTTTGATCCAGCTTGATCCGGAAAACGCCCAATTTTATCGCGAAAACTCCGAAACATACATTTCTAAACTAATAGAACTCGACCAACGCCTCTATATTGAAATCTCGGCTCTTTCTGAAAAAGATTTTATCGCATTTCACTCCGCTTTTGGGTATTTCGCACAGCGTTACGGCTTGAATCAAGTAGCGGTGATTGAAGAATTCCCGGGCAAAGAACCATCGCCAAAGTATATCTCCGATGTGATACGAACTATAAAAGAAACCGGCGTTAAAGTTATCTTTTCAGAACCGCAGTTCTCACCGCGCATAGCCGATGCTCTCGCCAAGGACTTGAATCTTACAGTTTATCCGTTGAATCCGGTTGAAACCGGCGACATATCCCGAGATTCTTATGTTAAAATAATGGAGGATAATCTATTAACGCTAAAAAACGCGTTAAGATAAATACTCAAAATTTCCGCGGTTATGCCCATAATTTCCGTAAAAAATCTAAATGTCAGCTTAAACTCTCATCGCATTCTTGAGAGCATATCTTTTGACATAAATCAGGGCGAAATAACTGCTATTATAGGCCCCAACGGATCCGGGAAAACAACCCTCTTAAAGGCGCTCCTAGGCCTCACGCCTTACACGGGAGATATTAAAATTTTTAACTCCACACCGCGTAAACTCCATGAAATCGCGCACAAAATCGGTTATGTTCCACAAAGATTGGAATTCGACAGGACTATCCCTATGACTATAAAGGAACTTTTTTCTCTGCATTTGCTAAAAGGTCAAACCGAGGACTCGATACTCAAAACATTAGACCTTGTAAGGGCTCGCCACCTAATAGACAAGCGGGTCGGAATTTTATCGGGAGGCGAATTTCAAAGAATAATACTCGCCCTTGCGCTTCTCAACGACCCTGAATTGCTCCTGCTCGACGAACCATCATCTAATGTTGACGCTGAAGGAGTTATGGAATTTTATTCCCTGATAAAAGAACTCCGCGCGAAAAAAAATCTAACCATCCTTCTTGTTTCCCATGATATTGATGTAGTGTACAAATATGCGACTTCGGTCTTATGCGTAAGCCATAAACTACTTTGTCATGCTTCGCCAAGCGAAGCTCTTACGACTGAAACTCTGGAACGCTTATACGGAAAACATCAAAAATTTTTTGCGCACGAAAATAACGGCCATGTTTGAACTTTTTGAACTACAATTTATGCAACGCGCGTTGGTTGCCGGCGTATCCACGGGTTTTGCCTTATCAATAATAGGCGTTTTCGTAGTACTTAGGAGATCCGCGTTTTTTGGCGACGCAGTCGCCCACTTCGCTTTTCTCGGGATAGCGCTTGGATTTCTCATTTCAATGAACCCCATTGCTACCGCGGTCGGAGTTTCTTTACTGCTCGCAATAGGCATCGGCTACATTCAACGCCGCGTTTCCATACAATCCCTGGACACAATAATAGGAATATTTTTTTCGGGCGCGGCCGCACTTGGAATATTTACCATAGGCCTTCTTGAGGGATACCGCGTCGATCTTTTCCAATTTCTTTTCGGAGATATCATATCCGTCTCGTGGACTGACGCGTTTTTTGCGGTTTTAATCGCTTTCACGGTTTTCATTATATTTATGATTACATGGAAACCGCTTTTTAGAATAACTTTTAACAAAGAGGTTGCCGCAGTCGCGGGAGTCAGAGTCGAATACTACGAATATATTTTCTTGGCTATGCTCGCCCTTGTTACCGCGGTCAGCATAAAAATTATAGGAATTATACTTGTGCCCGCCCTTCTTGTTATACCCGCCGCCGCCGCTAAAAATGTAAGCCAGAGCTTTAAGCAAATGATTGTTTTCTCGATAATATTCGGCGTTCTTAGTGTTTTAATAGGACTTATCGGGTCTTTCTATTTCAACACCGCATCCGGAGCGACTATTGTGCTCACGGCTATTCTCTTCTTTTTTATCACGGCTTTAATTCAAGTACGGAAATAATGAATAAACTAAATGTAAGTAAATTTTCCGATATACTGCGATCCGCGGGTTACAAAACTACCCCTCCACGGGTACTTCTTCTAGAACTCCTCGACAAAGCAAAAAGTCCTATGACTATTAAAGAAATAATGGAAAAAACAGGAAAGGAAATGGATCAGGCAACAGCGTATCGCGCCCTGAAAAAACTGGAGGGAGCCGGACTTGTGAGCCAGATTGATTTTCAGCATGGCCACGCTCATTTCGAGCTTGCCGCGACAAAAGAGCATCATCACCACATAGTTTGCGTCAAGTGCGGTAAGGTTGAAGATTTTACTCACTGCGACCTTGAAGAATTTTCAAAAAACATATCGAAGAAATCTCGCGGGTTCTCGTCTATAAAACACCATTCCCTTGAATTTTTTGGAATATGCAAATCGTGCGAATAAATTTAGGACGATCAAAAACAGGGCTACTGCCCTGTTTTTGATTTTAATCAAGTTATTCACAAATTAACAAAACTAACTTGCCTGCCTGATATACTTTTTGTTTATACTTATTGAAGCGTACCCGAGCCCGATAAACAAAAAACCTAAAATGATAAGAGAAATAGGCCAGCCAATAGAATCCGCGAAATACAAATTCGTTATGTACGAAATATGCGCGATAAGAAAAATGGTGCTCATCACCAAAACAATACTGCTTCTTATATGCACCGAGAGGAAAAGACCCGCGAAAACAACAAAAAAATACAGCAACTGCCACAAACCGGAATCAAATGTCTGGGTGAACGCGGCTCCGAGAAGGCCCGCGCTACCGAAAAAACGAAGCACGCCAATCAAATTTTTATTCCTCCCCTCTCGGAAAGCGTGCGCGAGCAACAGATAACTCGCGCCTATCACCATCGTGAGATAAGCATACAAATCCCTGTAATATACGCCTTCTACTATAGCTTCCACAATAAGATAAGCAAATGCGGTGCCGTTTGCGACTGCAAAAAATGTCAATACGGGATGCCTATGAATAGAATTAAGCAACACATAAAACGCAAATACAGCACCGAACGCGATAGCGACAGGCCACAGAGAAACGGAGTTCAAATTAAACTCGTATAGAGTGACTGCTGTTCCGCCCGGAATCAACATTCCGCCGATAAAGTGGAAAATCGCCCCGATATTATCTTCCGGTTTTTGTTTCAATAACATTGACCCGATAGCCGAAATAAGAAAACCGAGACCAAGCGTTACCGATATGCGCCCAAAAGACCCGATATCCTGCCAAATTTGAGCAACAAATATAACAATGCCGATGATAACTACAGCCGCACCCAAAGCATACAGCATTTTCGTTACGGAAAAATGAGAAAACCCCTTCGCGCCCCGATTGACTTCCCGCGGGGCTATCGCGCCAAAGTTAAGCTGGCTTAATACTTCCTCGCGGCTTATTTCGCCGGAGCTTATTTTGCTTGAAAGTTCCCGTAAAAGTTCTTCCTTGTTCATAGGTGTAGAAAGTTATTTCCTCCCGGGTAAAACCCATCCGAGAAATTGAAAATTATCACGATAGTAGTACGAATCATCGCGATTTATAAGATTAAGCCTGCTTCTGCTCTTGCCCTTCGTCAGGTAATACCCGTATGACGAGCCGCCATCAAAAAGAAAAAACCCGGATCCTCTTTCGTAATTGCTTGAAATGGTAACTCCATCAGGAGAAGTCAAAAGGCCATTAAGAGACAGCTCCTTTGCTTCCTCCAAAGTAATCTCTACGCTCTCATTTTTTTGCGTATCGTGAAGGAAAATACGGGCGGTATAGTTTTCGTTGATGTCTGGTAAGCCATTCTTATCAAAATCCTCTAATGGATCGATTGCGTTCTCGACCAATTTACCGCTTGCGACAGAGTGGAGTCTTTGAAGGTAATTATTGCAATAGTATGGGTAGTAATTTGTGCCTGCCGTACACGAAGAATATATAAAATTGTAATTAGTTGAAATAAAAAGCGACGGTACATAAATAGTCAGCGCGACAACCAAAATCAGCACGATAGGCAAAGCGAAAGCCAGAATTATGGCAAAATTTTTCTTTAGAAACTCTTTCATGGTTTTAATTATACCATAATATGCAAATAAACTTCAATCTCTTGCTTATCCAGTCAAATTTATTTGCCAAAAAATTTTGAACAAACACCCACGGCAAAACTAAAGACATAACCGAGAAGCCACATAGCTCGCAATCCAAAATTTTCTTTGGCGACAAATCTTTCGAAACAAAAAGGCTTTGAGGAAAGCCTTTTTCGCAGTAATAAAATGTTCAGGAATTCTTCTTTTCCCCCAGTGCTTGTTGAATTTTTTTTGGATCTTCAAATGCCTGATCCCACATTTCAATATATTGTGCGGCGTGCAATATATCACTGCCGGTTAATACTGCACTGTTCCCATCTTTATTATGAACATCGCCTGTAATAGCTTCAACATTTATCGCATATACCGATGTAACTTCCCATTCTTTTGGAAAAGTGATTACTATCCTCCCGTAAGTAACCTCCCATGAAAGTGTATTCTCTTTAATGCCTTCTTTGGCATCTACATTACCAAATCGACTACTAAATAAATCACTGAAGGATTTTTTCCTTTCAAGCTCTCGTGGCGACATATCACCTTCAAATTCTTCTAGCATAGTTTTTAGTTTTCTGTAATAATAATTACTTCAAATAAAATCGCGACCTTTCTAAATAGTGTTGCCTCACCTATCCCTATCCTAACTAGGTATAGCTAAAGCTACTTTTATATTACCTGATCGCAAAACAATTTGCAACTTTAACTAACGCAACCTTTTGAGTTAAGGACTTATTTAACAATACAGCGCCACCGATAAAGTTGTCTCATTGCATCAAAAGTGATAGAGTGCAAGCATGATATCCAGTTTTTATTCAAAAAATATCGCCCTCCTCATATTTTTATCCTTTCTCGCGATAAGTATTCTCTGTCTATGGAGCGTAAACGCGATGACTATGGGCAAATCTTCAAATAATTGTGCCAGCTACGGAAACCAGATGACTCCATGCGGCACTGACGCGCAAAGCCATATTTTCGCATGGCAAAATTTCTTGAATGTCATCCCGCAAAAAACTTCTGACCTGCTTCTGCTAGCTTTGTTGCTTGTTCTTGTTCCGGCCACATACAAAAACATCCGGCCGCGCGTGCCGGAAATAGTGAAGGGTTTAACCGCGAGAAGCTGGCCAACGCTCGGCATTGTTGACCCTATAAAACGAGCGCTAGCGCGCGGTATAATCCAACCGAAAATATATCCGTCCCGCATCGGCTAGCGTTGAGTTCGCGTATTTTGCATGAACGCGAACTCGTATCGCTGGCTTTTTTGTTATTAACATCATTTCTAAATTTATGGAACAAGAAATTACGCAACAAACGATACAAAAAAATAATCTCGCGATACCAGTCGCAATCGTTATTGCCGGAGCGCTAATCGCGGGAGCCGTCTATTGGAGCGCGCGAGGAGATAATGTCGCCGTCGCGCCGCAACCTAAAGCCGAAGCGGAAAATACCATGGGGCTTAAAAACATGAACCCCATCGAAGATTCTGACCATATCCGCGGCAACCTGAATGCTTCAGTGAAAATCGTTGAGTACTCGGACATGGAATGTCCGTTTTGCAAGCGTTTTCATTCCACAATGGAACAAGTTATGGACGAGTACGGCAAGGGCGGCAAAGTGGCGTGGGTGTATCGCCATTTTCCGCTTGACTCGATTCACTCGCAAGCAAGAACGGAGGCGGTTGCAAGCGAATGCGCGAACGAGCTTGGCGGAAATGATTCATTCTGGAAATACATCAATCGCTTCTTTGAACTTACTCCGTCGAACAATCAAACCAACATCGCGACCGTACTGCCTCAAATCGCGCGAGAAATCGGGCTTGACGAAACAAAATTCAACTCGTGCCTCGCAAGCAAAAAGTACGACAAACATATTCAAGACGACCTCGACAATGCAACCGCAACCGGAGGCAACGGCACGCCGTGGAGCATTGTCGTAACTAAAAGCGGCAAAAAATATCCCCTAACGGGCGCGCAACCATACGAAGCGGTCAAACAACTCATAGAACTTGCGCTTCAAGAAAAATAATTATGAAAGAAAATCTCAAAAATCTTCAAGTGGCCTTTAGCGAAGTGTTTTCTAATACCTCATGTATCGCGCTCGCGAGTACGCTTGCGATTGCCGCCTTTCTCTTTGCCGTCTGGCTTCCTAACTTTGGTCTCATTGGTGAAGTGTTTAGCACTTCAAGCGCGCCGCTTACGGCAAAACTTAAAATTGCAATTGCATTACTCGGCGGCATCGGCACGAATTTCAGTTTTCTTTCCGCCGGATACACTATCGCAATCGCCACGCTTTTCGGAATTAACTTGGCAATGATTGTTTATTTCTTAAAACGCACACGCGCTGGTCTTGGCAGACAAAATCTGGCGGCAGGAGTAGGCGGCATTGCAAGCGGCGCGCTTGGCATAGGATGCGCCGCCTGTGGGTCTTTCATTTTGAACACAGCGCTATCATCTCTTGGAGCCGCAAGCGCGCTCGCAATTCTGCCTCTTCACGGCGGAGAGTTTGGAATATTGAGCGTCGTTCTGCTTGCGTTCTCGATTATACTCATCAGCAGAAAAATCGCCGCGCCATTAACTTGTACCGTAAAATGATTATGCATAAACAAACTATTTTTGCTATCGCAATAGCCGCTCTGCTCATCGGAGGGATGTTTTTCCTCGGCCGCTCGCCCGAACAACCGGAGCAGAGCGGCAGTTTCGCCAATACCGCGCTCGCCGCGAAATTCGAAGAGTTATCCCAAAACGGCAATTCATCTTGTTCGGACACATTCAAGGATTCAATAACCACCATGCCAGACAGTGCGCGACTTCAGGGTTCGTGTTGCAGTCCGATGAGCATTCATCGCTACAGCGAACAAGTTGAAGGTTTACAAAATTTCAAAACAGAGCATAGCCAGAACATCGCTGAAATCCCCGATGATCCGTATGATATTTCCGCCGAACTCGCAAAGCGACTCATCTCGTATTACGACATAGAACTTACGCCGGAAGAACAAGCGGCGTACGATTACGCCATGCTCAACTCAAGCGAGAAAGGCCCGTGTTGCTGTAGATGCTGGCGTTGGTATGTATACGGCGGCTTGGCGAAGTTTCTTATTCAAAACCACGGCTTCACCGGCGAGCAGATTACCGAACTATGGAATCTCTCCGGCGGGTGCGGCGGTGATAACGAACATCATCACTAAAAATTATGGAGAACAAACCACAAATTGAGTTGAACAAAAAAGAACGGAAA
>Ga0155225_104_pt1 | contig 27545 bp, 24 predicted proteins | sample RifCSPhighO2_02_FD_106193 | JGI IMG/M metagenome (GOLD analysis project Ga0155225, IMG submission 106193) | Candidatus Spechtbacteria bacterium RIFCSPHIGHO2_02_FULL_43_15b | reverse complement strand
GCGCATCAGACCGACCAAGTCGTAAGCGTCCGACGGGCATACAACCGCTATTCCGGGCATATTAACATAATGCAGTTCCATGCAGTCAGAATGGTAATGTCCGCTCCCTCCTCCATGAACTATCCCGTAATGCTCAATGTCAATAAACGCCGTCGGCATTTTCTTTTGGTACCAGTTAGGCGCAAGCGTTCGCATAATCGCGTGAGCGTCGCCGTTGAACGGCATAAATTGAATCTCACATATCTTCGTTCCCGCGGTTTTCACGACTCCCCGCATTCTTAATATTGAACGCATTATTGAAGCGCCCGCCGTAGTGCCGATTATTGCCTCTTCGGCAATCGGAGAATCAAAAACCCTTTCCGGGCCGAATTTTTGCTGAAGCCGCCGTGTCGCTACAAGCACTCCGCCGCTCCCGACATCTTCACCCTGATATGTCACACCCTCGTCTTCTTCCATAAATTCCGAAATTACATTGAGCAAAGCGCGGTCGGTAGTCGTCCCGCCGCTTAGCATTTCATCTAAAGGACGCTCCCTCTCCGGCAGTTTCCAGTCGTGCGGCTTAAACATAAAATGTTCCCTGCTACGCAAATATATGCTGTCCTCGAATGCGCAAAGCGGCTCCGTTTCCGCGTGAGCAAATTTTAGATCCATCGCCTTTCGCTCATTTTCTAAGATTTCCTTCAAAACTGATTCGCCAGCCACATCCAAATCCGCCAGATACCGTACATATATCTTAATCGGCTCCGTATCCCACAGCGCTTTCATTTCTCTTTCGCTCACATGGGCGGAATCACTCTCAAAAAGTATGCTCGATTTTTCCCACTGCCTATTCGCCCTTGCTTCGTCGCTTCGGGAAATCTGATGTTCGTTGTGGCCCGTGCGTCTCATTCTCATATGCAATATGAGCATAGTGGAAACAGGCACATCTTCACGCGCAAAACTCACCGCTTCTTTGGTACGCAAGATTACTTCTTCGAGATTATCCCCATCCACATCTACTCCGCGAAATCCGTAGCTCTCTGCCCATAGCGCGAACCGCGACTTACCGCTACTGTCGCGCTTTGAACGGCCGCCATGTTCGTCAAGGGTGTCCGTGTATATAGACCAGTTATTTACCTGCATTCCAAGAATCATGCCGAATGGGCGCAGTACGCCAAATTTTTTCGCGCGCTCGCTAAGCGGCATTTTATCGTACTTTTTTAATTCTTCTGCGTTGCGGCGATAATTTTGGGCGCAAATCCATGTCAGCACCTCATGCGCAACTCCTTGCGAAGCGGCTCCCTCGCCAAACATATAAAGACCGACCGGATTCTTCAAATACCTCCTCGCTTCCCACGCGGCTCCCGCGATTAGGCCTGAAACTCGCATCATATCGGATGTAAAAAACGGCCAAATGCCGTGTTCCAGGCATCCCCAATGAACATTTCCGTCTTCAACCCCTTTTCGCTGTAAATGGTTATAAAGAAGCATATACGAATGGTCGTGTTCGCTTTGTCCTAAAACAAGATCCGTAGCGACGGCAATTGCCATTTGCGACCGCTGATCCCCGCATTTTGGGGAAAGGATAAAATCTTCAACCGTCATGCTTTCTATCATGCCAAGAAGCACGCCTAGAGGAGCGGCTTCATTGCCGAGGCCAGTCAGCACTGCTCCGTGCATTTTTCCAAGATTTACAACAATTGTTTCGTGGAGCGCCCTAAGCGCGCATAACGCTTTGTACCTTAAGAGTTTGAGTTCAATGTCACTCACCTTGCCCGAATTTAGCACTTGTTTCACCTCCTTGAAAAATATTTTATTTTCAAAAAACTTACCCAATCCCAACCTAACAGAATAAAACCCGCTTAGCTAATCTTTTTGTTTCAGTATTCCCGAGTTTCGCCACGCTTTGGCATTTCTTCCTCCGGCTGTATAAGCGCGGCTATCTAAATGCCGTTCGTGGCACGCGTTATTTTGACACAAAAAAATAAAAAGCGCAACACAAAATAACCGCAAATATTCCGCAAAACTATGCGAATCACCCAATATAATTTATAATTGAAACAAATGATACAAACTGTTCAAAATAACGGCATAACATGGATTGACATACGAAATCCGGAACCGGACGACATAAAATACCTGCGAGAGAATTTTCATTTCCACGAACTTATTTTGGGTGAATTGATACCTCCCGGACACCGCGCTAAGGTGGAAACGCATCACGATTACATATTCCTGATTTTGTATTACCCCGCTTTCAACAAAAATAAGGGTGAAATATCTCCGCGAGAACTAGATATTATAGCGACTAAGGATCACATAATAACAAGCCATTACCAAACCATAATACCAGTTAAAAATTTATTTGAAAAAATAAATTTAAGCGATGAAGTTAAAGCCAAATATATGTCCGGAACTGTCGGTCACCTGATTTACTACATAATACGGGGCATACTCGAAAACGCTTTGGAAAAGGTTGAACATATCGAACGACATGTCAATTATGTCGAACAACGAATTTTCGCGGGAGACGAAAAAGAAATGGTTTTTGCGATTTCGCGCGCGAAACGGGATATAATAGATTTTAGAAGAATAATAGCCCCCCAGCTTCCAATTATAGATTCTCTAGTAATAGAGGGTGTCAAATTTTTTGATGAAACGCTTCAGCCGCATCTCGATGACTTGCGCGGAACTTTTGGAATACTATGGAATGAACTGCAGGATCACAAGGAAACAATAGAAGCGCTCGCCGAAACTAACGAATCAATACTTCGCACAAAGACAAACGATGTCATAAGGATTCTTACCATATTTTCCGTTATATTTCTGCCGTTAACGCTCGTCGCGAGCATTTGGGGGATGAACATAGAAAACCTGCCTTTATCAGGCAACACATACCATTTCTATATTGTGCTTGGAATAATGCTGTCATCCCTAATCGCAATGCTTAGCTACTTCAAATACAGAAAATGGATGTAGCAAATACCAATCCCCGCATTCCCAAAATTAAATATTACGCCCATGTACTACACATTTTCCATATACGACACGCTTTCTAGGACAAAAAAAAAGTTTAGACCTATTTCCGGAGAAAAAATACGCATTTTTGTCTGCGGGCCGACTGTTTATGATTACTCGCACATAGGACACGCCCGGACATATGTGGTTTTTGACGCGTTTGCGAAATATTTGTGGCTGAAGGGATTTGAAGTCCAATACATACAGAACATAACAAATATAGACGATAAGATTATAGACAGAGCTCAAAAATTGAATCAGGATTTCTTCCAGCTGGCAAAAACTTTTGAAACTGAATACCGCAATGATATGGAAAATCTTGGAATAGACAGCGTTGATAAATACGCTCCCGCCACGAATTATATGGCGCAGATTATTGATCAAATTGAACGGCTGATTGAAAAACAATACGCGTACGAAACAACTGACGGAATTTACTATGACATTTCCAAATTTCCGCAATACGGAAAATTATCAGGAAGAACTTCCGAGGAGGCCGAGGATGGCGTTTCGCGAATAGACGAATCAGTAAACAAGAGGAACAAAGGCGATTTTGCGCTGTGGAAATTTCGAAAACCCGAAGAACCGTACTGGCCGTCTCCTTGGGGCGACGGCCGGCCGGGATGGCACATAGAAGACACGGCTATTACCGAAACGGAATTCGGACCCCAATACGACATACACGGCAGTGCGAGAGACCTCATATTCCCCCATCACGAATCTGAAATAGCGCAAATGGAGGCAGTTTCCGGAAAAACTCCTCTTGTAAACTATTGGATGCATACCGGTTTTCTCACGGTAAACGGCGAAAGGATGTCCAAGTCCCTCGGAAATTTTATAACCATCCGCGAATTTTTGAAAAAACATTCGAAATACGCGCTTCGACTTCTTATATTATCCAGTCATTACAGAAGTCCGATTGATTATAAGGAATCCGCTATCGTACAGGCAGAATCAAATATAAGCACGGTTGAGCAATTTTATTTTGCGATTTGTAAAATAAAAGAGGGCGCCTCCTACTATGATATGCATAGCAAATTCGCGGAAAAATACCGGGAGAGATTTTATTCCGAACTTGACGATGATTTCAATACTCCCAAGGCATTAGCTGTTATTTTCGAACTTATCCGAGATGTAAATTCTTTAATCTCCGATAAAAAAATGGGGCGAGGAGAAGCATACTCCGTATCTAGTTTTCTAAACGATGCAAATTTAATACTAGGAATTTTTGACCCCAAAAAGCGAGCTGACATCCCCGCCGAGATTATATCCCTTACGAACAAAAGGGAACAATTAAGAAAGTCAAGAAACTGGAAAGATGCCGATAAAATCAGAAGCGAAGTGGAAAAAATGGGTTACACTATCGAAGATGCGGAAAGCGGTCCAAAGGTAAAACCCGCACGGAAAAATCGCACACCAGAAAACTAAAAACCCCGGCTTTTGCTGGGGCTTTATTTTCGAGTTGCCACCGACTTCTTCAAGATATCCTTTAAGTATCCGCACTGCAGACAGTGCAGAAATTTCCCATATTGATCTGAGTCCTCGCTCAGATCACCTTTGCATTTCGGGCAGGCCTTAAAGTATATCGTATTCCACCTCCTTTTATTTTGAAAAATAAACCTTATTTATTCCGCCTCTGGATGCTTTCGAAATTCTTTAGTTCCGGAACGATGCTTTTTTTCTCTTAGCCGGTTTTCCTTTTCTCTACTGGGAACTTGCGTCGATTCCCGAACCGTCTTCGGAGTGTTCAAAGCAATAAGTTGTTGCTGCAGTCTTTCAAACGCTATTTTTTTATTTTGTAATTGACTACGCTCTTCTCGGGATACAACAATGATTCCACTTGGCCAATGAGTCAAACGAACCGCTGTATTCCGCTTATTTACATTTTGCCCGCCGGGACCAGAAGCTTTGAAGAATTCTATACTTACTTCACCCCTCAAATCTCCTATTTCCGTAGAAAAATTGCGGCCCTCCCGCGCATCAGGATCAGGCATTTTTTTTGTTGCAAATTCCATTTCTTCCATACCTTTTTATCCTTAATTACTAAATAATATCATACTTCCGACTTGTTGACAAGTGTTTTGAATTATGCTATCATAGTGATATACGAGGCGAAATTCCAGACCCGGACGCCAAAAAATGCCTCGTACAAACGGCGCCCCCGGGAACTAAAAGGAGGTGCCTCAATGGCAAGCCCAGGCGGCGGACGATAGTTAATTTTTTTTCGTTTAATTTCGTTATAAATCGTTAATTCCCGAATTCCCGTTAATGATAATAATGGCTCAATAGACCCCGCAAAATCGCGGGGTCTTATTTTTGATATTTTTCAGCGGCTTCCCACGCCAGTTCGAAAATTGATCTCATTGTATCCGCGACATAATTGCTTTCGATTATGGCGCCTACAATTTTTCCCTTCAGGGAATGTATAGCCATCTTGTTGTCATAGATATCTATGCCCGCAAAAAACGGAAACCTGTCTTCTGGTATAAATCTGTCGCTTATTCCTTTTGGCGGAGGGGAGTCATAAACTCCAGATTTCCGAGTGTACAAAGACCGCGCCGTTATACCCTTTCTCTCGCGCAATTTTCTTAATTCCGCCCTTTCGCCTTCGCCAAAAAATTCTTCATAAAAATCGCTCGAATAAAAAGTAAGGACTTCTTTACCTCCCCGCTTGAATATATCGCTGTTTATTGCTTTTATGCCTTCTCTGCCCTCATAAAATCTGACAATAGGCCGTTCATTCGCGGTATTAAAAAGCAATTCCAGGTCAGGCATTATATCCGCGAGGCGATCTTGCTGATCCCTAATCTCCGCTCTTTTTAGATTTATAAGCTCCCCCAATCGTTCCGGCGGCTCGGCGACAAAATAACGCTTCTTGCCTTTTATATATGAACTCATCAAGCCCATCCGTATAAGCGCTTCTATCTCAACATAAGTGGTAGGCCTATTTATACCGGACTTTTGAGAAATTTGCAGAACCGGCGAAGCGCCAAGCTCTAATACTGAAACATATACCTTCGCTTCCTTTTCCGACAGTCCTAAAAACTTTAGATTAGATTCTATTTTTTGATCCATTAAAATGCTTAAACTTCTATATTTATCATTATACAACTCTGAATGAAAACATGAAAGACGGGGCAACCGCGCCATCTTTCATGTTTAGTTTGAATTATGAAACTGGGTCAGAAGCAGTTTTATAATTCAAAACTGCTTAATATACCCGAGTCCTGCGCCGTAAGCAATCCAGAGGAGGAAAAACCATACACTCTCCGATAAGAGCATATGGCTTCCCCCGCCCTGGGGTTAATTCCGAGCGGTGGAATATATGGCCATTCCCAAGCTTATTTGCTTATTTTTCCCCGTAAATTACGGGGGAAAAAATAATTCTTCGCGTGCAAACACCGCGATTTCGCAGAAAATCATTCATTATCACAGGGTCAAAGTAAATAATTTCTTACCCTAGTAATGAACAATTTGCGTCTGCGGTCTACCGGGTTCTGCTGTCAAAACCCATTTCTGAACCGTGTTCAGGACCCCTAGCATGGTAAACATCGTATTATACACAAAACAAAAAAAATGTCAATAGGAGCTGACGAAAATACGCGCAAATACTTAAAAAATAAGGCGCAAAGCCAAGCGAGATTTGTCACCCATGGCCTTGCTTGAAATCAATTTCTTCAAAGTACGGCTATAATCCTCGGCTTTCGCGAACTAAATTCATAAAGTTGAGCAGGCCTATGCTTGCCTATCTGCTTTTTGTTAGCCGGTTTTATTATCCCGAGAGATTTCACTTTTCTGTGAAAATTTCTTCTGTCCAATTTCCTTCCGAGAATCACCTCGTACACTTTTTGCATTTCAGTCAAGCTAAAATACCGCGGGAGTAAACTATAAACTACATTTGCGTATTCGACCTTCCACTGGAGTCGTTTTAACGCGTACGCCGCAATTTTCTTGTGGTCGTAAGCCAATTCCGGTAAATTTGTAATGTCAAACCATCCAATATCAAAATATTTATCTATGGTCTTTAAATTTATATTCTCGCTTGGGATAAGAGCAAAATATGAAACCGACACAACCCTTCCATACGGGTCTCTTTCAACATCCCCAAAAGTATAGAGCTGTTCCAGATATACATCGGCTACTCCCGTTTTTTCCTTTAGCTCGCGTTTAGCCGCATTATCTATCGACTCATCATCGCCGATAAGCCCTCCCGGAAAAGCCCATTTTCCGGTAAACGGAATTTTTTTCATCTGAATCAGAATCACCTTGAGCGAATCGTCGCTTACTGTAAAAATAATCAAATCCACCGCGACTTTGATATCTCCCTTATTTTGTTGTCCAATTCTTTGTGTCATATGTACATCGATTATACCATACCTACAAACTAAAAGCCAGCTTTCATACTGGCTTATTTACTAAAAAAATTCTCTCTGATCTTTCTCCTTGCTTGCTTTGTCAATCTGGCTAAAAAGCATCCTCGCGGCTTCGTTTGAAAATTCCATCGGCTTTTTTGAACCGTCTGCCGTTAAATTTTCGTCTCGCGATGGCCTTTCGACGAATTCATAAAATTGCCCCTCATCCGGACCAGACATAGCGCTGAATACGCATCCGAAAACCTGTTTTAATCTGCCAAACGCGTCCTCCCGTTCCAGAACGGGCCCGAGAAAATTCGCCCCAATCCTTTCCATATCGCGGACGAACTCATCAAGATTTGTTACGCCAATAGCTATGTGCTGGAAACTGTGATCGCCATGCGCCCTGACAAATTTTTCCACTTGAGATAAATTTTCTCGGCTTATCGGCTCGATAAGCGCAATTCGAATATTACCCCAATTCACCTTCCATAGCTTCATACTGGACGGCTCGCCGGGATTGGAATCGCTAGTAACGAGTTCCACTTCAGCGCCCAACGCCTTGTATTTTAACGCCCATTCTTCTGAATTTTGAACTGCGATAGCGATATGATCCTGTCCGGTAATCTCCCACTTGACGCATTCAACTATCAGAGAAATTCGTGCCGCTAATCCGTTCACAAAATTTGCCACATCGGGATTTTCCTGAACTATATGTCTAGTTTTCAAAACCTGCATAGCCGTTTTGAATCCTTTATAATCCGGCGCTGTAAAAATAAAAAAATCCAAATCCCGTCCGGTATCAGAATGCGATACTGCCGCTTTGAATCTCATACGAAATCTCCTTTGAGCATAAATTTCCATGAAACCCAATAAGTCATTATATATCACATATTCAATTTTATGAAAAGAAAAAACCGCGTTTCTGCGGTTTTGTTTTTACCTAATCGAAGTATCTACCTGATGCAATGCCGGGCCTTCCCACAAGCCCCTGCCGGCTTTCGCTACCGGCTCGACCACATCGGCGGTATATTCAAATTTTCCACCGCGTCTGTCGAATAGAGAGCTCCCAATCCCGTAGATGTCCACGGGAACTTTTCTATCTTCAAATCGGCGAATTTTCTCCGGGGTAAAACCGCCGCTGACAAAAATTTTCACTCCCGGAAAACCCGCTTCATCAAGGCCCCTCCGGACCGCTTGGACTAAGTACTCGTTTACCCCCCTCACAATATCTTCGGAAACGCACGCAACTTGCCCATCCGCGTCTTTGATTTCGTAATAACCGCCGCGTTTTAGCGATTTGAAGCACTCATCTACCATATTCTCCGAAGTGTCAAGCCGCACCGCATATAAATTGCCGACCGCGCGAGCAACTTCTATACTTGTGCGTACCGAATCGTTCTCGAAATCTACCAACGAAACCCGCCTTATCGTTATGTTCATGTACTCATCGAATTTTTTAGTCGCAAGCACGGTATCTCCGCCGTAACTTGCGATTAGCACATGCGGAATCGTGCCGTTACCGCGCGATTCCCAAAACTCTCCTTGCTCATCGGTCGAAACGCCGGTTGCGCCGCCAACATACGCCGCGTAACCGCTTCCGGCTTGCGACTCCGCGGACTGGTGACGGGCACCAAACATATACACCGGCTTGCCACTCGCGGCTCTGATGACATCTCTGGTATTTGTGCATACCATTGTGCCATCCGTTAACGCGCCTAAGTACGGCGTTTCAAGATGGACAAATGTCTTGATGTCTCCCCTGATCAGCATAACGGGCTGACGCGCGCCGACACTCTCGCCATCGTAAAGCGCCTCGATCTTCAGATCCCCATAAGCGTTTACCCATATATCATCCAGCTCTTTGCTTACATCGAATAATTCTCTTTGCTTTCTGGAAAACTCTTCCCATTCGACGCTGGATAGATCTCTCCATAACCCATAAACTTCCTTTTCTAATTCGAGATACATTCTAAAAAGGCGTTTTGCAGTGTACGGATTTTTGTACCATCCGGTTCCAACCGCCAAAATGGCTAAGGCGTGATCAACTCCGCATACAACGGCATCCGGAACTTTCTGGAATAATTGCATAGTTACTCCTACCGAACGGCGATCCAATGATAGGATCTGCCCGGTCCTCTTAAAATACGTGTCCGACTTGTACCCAGCCCTTAGCTTTTCGACAGGCAACCTGAATTTAACAGGTACCAATCGATTCGATACAATAACTACCATTTAACCTCCTTTTTCTATTTTTGGCATTAAATTACACTACCGCCTTGACTACTTCGATCCCATTCCTAGACATCTCGTACAAGGCCAAAATATGCATCATATCCCCGGGGTGGGGCTTTGCGCCGATTGATTCTGCCACATCTTTTGGCAAATCGAATGTCTGCACGCAATTTTCCACTACTACAACGCGTAAATTCTTGCCGAATTCATTAGCCCGCAGTCGAAGGAACATTGCCGCTTCCCTCACGCAAAGATCCGTGCAATTACCGCAAATAATCGCGGTATGAATTCCGTCCAAGTCATTATCCGTTAATGACCACGCGGGAGTAAGAGAGTTCTTCCGGAAAACATTAAACTTGTCAGAAAAGGACAACTCGAGAAGCTCCAGAATTGTTTCCGCCTCCGCCGTATCACGGATGCCATGAGGTCCAAAGGACGAAAACTCCCTTGCGTCTTCACTATGCCATTCCTGAATGAGATTGAATCTCCGCACTCCCGCATTATGAAGTTTCGAGAATAAATTCGCGACTCGCCCGGAAATCGCGCCTATTCTTGGACTCGCAAGAGCTCCGCTTACGCAAAACCCGTTTATCATATCCGCGCAGAAAACCGCTACGGACTTTGCCTTTTCTTTATTGCTGACTAATTCGTTCACCCTTAAGGTTCTTATCCTTTCGTACCAGTCGAAAACAATTTGCCCTTGTTGAGCAAACTGTTCGACAACAACTTTTGTTATTGAGTCCATTTCGCCTCCTTTTTAAGGTTCAATTAAAAACCGTACTTATACTATACTACATATCGCAATTTATGTAAATAAGACACATACTAAGCCCTAATTCTCGGTTTCTTTAGAGCCCGCGATTTCTTTGGGCTTCATTCGTCTCGCCAATTTTGGCCAAGAATTTATGGGTTCCGCGTAAAGCAAAGCGATAATCTCGTCCCTTTCATACCCCTTCCCCTCAAGCGCGGAAATTGACCCTATCCACATCTTTAAATCCGCTTTGTATTCATCGCCGAATACCGATTCAACATACGGCCGGATTTCCGACACATCCACTTCGAGCGCCTCGGCATCAACTGCCGCTTTCCCGCCATCTTCTTTTCCCTCATAAAAAACTTCGCTCACCGCGTGCTTTAATAAATACTTTATATCCAGTAGTATTTTACTGAATCTTTCCTTACTCATCTCCGCGTATCCGTAAAATTCTGAATTTGCCGGATCGTTTAATGTGTCAAGTATAGCACCCGGATCTTGTCCGTCTTTATAGTACGCGAGGATTTCATCTCTGGGCAAAGAATCAATCATATATTTTCGTTCGTATCGCGCAAGGCCATGAATAAGACCCCGTATAGCTTCTTCTCGGGTATTCGCGCTCACAGTCGCGCGTCTCATCAAATCAGTCCTATCCTCACGCGCTTCAAGCGGAATAAAAAGTCGGTTTAATTGATGCTGATCTTCATGAATCCTTACGCGTTCCGAGTATCCATCTATTTGTGCAGATTCAGTATCGCTTACATTTTCTATTGTAACCGTTCCATCCAATTCCTCAATTTTTACCTCACCCAACGATACGCCTTCACTAATACTCGAAAAATCAAGATCTTCGAACGCCATACGCTTCTCATCGCCCCGATGTTTTGAAAAACTGGACGCAAAAGCATAATCTGTCTTATCGAAACATCGAAAACATAATGTCATCGGACCTTTTATAACTTCCACTTTCCCCTTTGGTTTCATTCCAAAACACGCTTCGAATAAATCAGCATTGTTTTCATACATAGCTCGATATTTTTCCACTGCCGCGTGTTTGTCTGCATATTCCTCGATGGCGTATTCAAATAAAAATATGTTGTGTTCGGTTAATTTGTATTGCGGCGCGAACGCCATAACTTTTGATGTTAAAGCTTCTTTGGTTAAATCCGGAGATGACCGAACAGCGTCCACTAAGTCATTGATGATCCTTGCTATTCCTTCTTTTTGGAGCATCATATTTTTCTTAAACTCCAAAATACGCTCTCTCCGCATCTTTCTTTTCTCCGAGGGGGGCAATGTATTTTCTTCGGGAGACAAGTTTCGTATCTTTCTTAATTCCCGCACCGGATCAAAGGGAATATAAGAAAACGAATCTCTCTCGTGCGCCTCTTCGGCTAAATCATCCGCGTACTGTTCCGCTTTTGTGATACCATCCATATCACTGTAAGAAGGATGATAAAACTCAACGATTCCAATAGCTTCGATCTTGCTAGTCCTTCCCTTAGCATCTGTGTTTTCCTCGGAAGCAGATATATTTTCTGGTGAATTTTGCATTGAAGATAAGAATAAATAAGCTCGCGTATTTTGTAATTAAAATGATTATTATAAAATTGTACCATAATCCCCGCGTCTTAGGTAGGCGTATGGAAAATTGAAAGTCCCATTGCTCTATGCTATAAAAAACTTATGAACATCGCACACTCAATCTTGGGCGTCGCAAATACGCCAAAGCTTCTCTTCGCGGTTCTCGCCCTTTCCGCCGCGACTCATCTTGCGTTTTTCAATACTCCAAACGAAGTGGTCTTTGATGAAGTCCACTTTGGAACATTTGTCCGGTCATACATAACCGGCGAACGGCATTTTGACATACACCCCCCTCTTGGAAAAATTATTATTGCCGGAATCGCGAAACTCGGAGGCGCGAATCTATCTTCGGATCTCACTCTTATAGGCCAGCAATACCCCGCGAAAGATCTTTTTCTTCTGCGATTATTTCCGCTTCTTGCCGGAATTTTTTTGCCTGTCGTATTTTTTCTTATTGCCCTCGAAATAACCAGATCAAAATTTACGGCGTTTCTTGTTGGGCTTTTTTTTGTTTTTGAAAACGCTCTACTAGTGCAATCTCGATTCGCGTTTCTCGATATTCCTCTTTTATTCTTCGGGTTTTCCGCGCTTTTAATCCTGCTTAAACAAGAGCGCGCCTCAAATCGAAAAACTAAAATCTTGCTTCTCTTTTTTGCCGCGATCCTTTTTGGAGCAAGCTACGCGATAAAATGGACCGCGCTTGCCATAGTTGTTCCCTTTGGCATTGTTATGCTTTTCTCCCTGTGGCACAATCGGTCAATTAAATGGTTCGCCGCGAAAATCTCCGTTCTTTTCATTGTTTCTCTAGCTCTATACGCGACTTCTTTTGCCGCGCACTTTTCCCTTTCTTCGAATCCCGGACCAGGTGACATCTATCTTTCGCGAGAATTTTGGACAAAACCGTTTTTCCAGAAATTTATTTTGCTTAATAAAAGTATGTATGAATACAATAAAAATATAAACGCCGAGCATCCTTACTCAAGCTCATGGAATGAACTCGCTATCAATAAAAAACCGATATACTATTGGATGGGTTCTCCAACTCAAGTACGGGATAAATATACTGAAACGGCATACGGATCTTCACGAATCGCGAAACAGATATGGCTCGCGGGGAATCCTTTTATTTGGATGATTGGCCTGTTTTCCGTTGCGGCAGGATTTGTTCTATTATTCCTCAAACTGCTATTCCGGAAATCAAATCTTCCTCCGGCATTTCCGATAGCTGTTCTCCTTTCGGGTTGGGTCGCGAGCTATCTTCCGTTCGCGCTAATCGAACGCCCCTTATTTTTGTACCACTACTTTTTCCCGCTTGCGTTTTCTTTGCTTATATCCGGGTGTCTCATCCAATGGATAATTTCAAAAAAGCCCCTCAAAAAATATACGGCGCCTTTTGTTTCGGCAATTTTACTCTTTGCCATTGCAGGATTTCTAGCCATAGCTCCCGTTAGTTACGGCATAAACTTTACCCAAAACGGCCTCTATCAAAACATAATTTTGAAACATCTGATATCCTTATAGTAAAATATTCCCCCATACAAACAGAAAATGGCATTGTGCGAACAATGCCATTTTTACTTATTCGGCAGATAGAACACTCTCTACCCGCTGTGTAATCGCAGACCTGATTTTTTTCTTAAAGAACATAGCCATTAAAGGCAGGTCTAACGATATTTCCAAATTTTGATCCCCCACGGTTAAGACTCCGCTGACGGGAAACCCATCGAATGTGAAATTGAATTTTAATAAATTTCCGATCCATTCCATGCGGAATCCGGCTAATTTGCCGTCAACTTTTTTTTTGGTATCCGCGGCAAAGGATAAAATGCGCCTTATCGCATCATCTCTATTCACCTTAGTAGGTATAGAGAACTGAAACTCCGTCATCTAATTTCTCTCCTCCTTTGGTTCTTAAATTAGCTTCTGTTTCGCATATAAAACTACGAACCAAAATCTTCAGAAATTATAGAATATAACGCTGGGAAAGTCAACTTAACACAAAAATCTGGAATTTATCCTGCTTTTACGGCTCATATCGAATATTTCTCAAGTAGTGCGCCCAGCAGGGATCGGACCTGCGACCATCTCCTTAAAAGGGAGCTGCTCTACCAACTGAGCTATGGGCGCATTAAACAAATAGTATAATATTCCGCCGTCCCCCTTCTTCCCCGGACGGATCGTCTCTGACTTAAAAAGGAACTACTCTACCAACTAAACGACAGTATCTTAAGCGCGATATAATTTTCCGAAAGTTATTCTTTTTTTCTCCTTAAAAGAATCAGAACCGCCACTCCCGACAACATCCACCAAAAATACGAATTATTCAGCACAAAAAATTCCAGCGTAATTGTGGAAAGTTTACTATAATACGATTGAGGCAATAACGCAAGGCATGAGGAAATCAAAAGTCCCGCTGAAGCAATGCCTACGGCTATCTTCTGCCATAGCCGGCTTGATTCCTTTTTTCCGGATCGAAATGACAATCTTAAAATGGATCCCGCGGATAGAACAAAAATCACCAAAGCCGTCAAAAGCAAAATTCCGCTTCTAGCAAGGAATTTATGGTATTCAGACATATTTTCCGTTAATTTTTCACCGTACGGAAACATTCCCGATATTTCTAGCGCCAAGTATAAACTTAATAGAAAATAAATCAGTTTTTTCTGTCCTATCGTAAATGCGTAAAGAAATATTGCGATAAAAACAAAAATTATTATGCCGAGATCCCATGACACGCTGAAATTGTTTAGCGAAGAAGCTAATGTAGCGAGTGAAGACACAAAATTTTTTGCTATAAATTATTATCTAAATATTCTCTTTTTTCAAATCTTCAAAAAGTTGCTTTGCTTTCTTTGAGAGATGCTCTGGTATTTTGACATTTATACGGACATAGTGATCTCCCGTACCCGATCTTCCCATTCGCGGCATTCCCTTCTCGAACAGTTTTATCATTCCTCCGGATTGAAAACCGTTTGGTATATGCACTTCGTGAACCCCCCCAAGCGTTTCCACTTTTATTTTATCGCCAAGCGCCGCTTGCGAAACGCCTATAGTTTCATTTGAATAAATATCGTCGTCATGCCGTTCGAATTTCAAATGCTCTTTAACTCTAATTCTAACATAAAGATTGCCCGCTGACCCATCCCCCATTTCACCTTTTCCCGTAAACTGTATAATCTCTCCCGATCTTATGCCCGCGGGGATCCGAATATTTATTTTTTCAATATTCTGAACCCTTCCCATCCCTTTGCATTTTGAGCACTTTTTTTCTGGTATTTTTCCGGTACCGCCGCACTCAACGCACACAATGACTTGTGAAAACGAGCCAAAAAGCATCTTCTGCTCCATCTTTATTTCTCCGCGGCCATTGCATTTGGAGCACAATTTCAAAACGGTGCCGGGCTCATTCCTTCGGCCCGAGCATACTTCGCACACGACATATTTTTTTAATGAAATCTCCTTCTCGATACCCCTAAATGCTTCTTCCAAATTTACGGACATATCAACCTGAATATCGCTTCCTCTTCTTCCTTCCCTTGCGCGCGTCCGCGAGGATTTGCCTCCGAAAAATTCAGAAAAAACATCGTTCAAATCAAATTCAAAATTCTGGGAGTTAAACCCTTTTCCGAAGCCCGAAAATCCGCTGAAATCAAAACCCTCGAACCCCGATTTTCCCGCAGAACCGTCGAATGTTCTTCCGAATTTATCGTATTGGGATCTCTTGCTGTCATCTCCCAATACCTGATACGCTTCGTTGATTTCTTTGAATTTTTTTTCATCCCCTCCTTTTTTATCGGGATGAAACTGATGCGCTAATTTTCGGTAAGCTTTTTTTATATCCTCTTTCTCGGCATTCCTCGGAACGCCGAGAATTACATAGTAGTCCTTCACATTTCAAATCAAAACAATTTTATAATAATCCAATAAAGTATAAACCTAAAGCACGATTTCTTCCTTCTTTACCATTATTTTCCTCAAATGCAAAATCTTAAAATGCGATAAAAGTTTGGAAATAAGCCATCCGAAACCCAAAGATAGCCACATTATAGGCACGCCCACAGTTCTAAATACCAGAAATAATCCAAATAAAAATACAAAAGATAAAAATTCCTCGTATGGCGCAAGTATCGCGCCGAGTTGCATATTTATCGTTGTATAGAAAAAATCGCTGACACTTTTATTCCTTGACTCTTCCGGCAAATGCGACAATACATTCGAAATCGCGGATTTTATAGCTTGGGGAGGCGCTTTAAAAAATTCAGGGACTCCGCGGATAGTCAGATTCTCGAATTCGCTTACTTTAATATCCTTGCTAAACCCTGGTACTGCTATTCTTATCGCGTATTCAATCGGAACCAAAGAAACATCAATGAATTGCCTTGGAATATGCGGCTTGCCGCCCAAAATTTGTCCAAGGGGCGATGAATTGAAAAACGCGGCAAAAGTAAAAGCAAGTCCGGTGAAAAATACAGGCAAACCCTTGCGCAAAAGTCGGCTGAAAAGAATAGGGATTATTATTTCCTGCTCGCGTTTTACTATCGTGTAACCCCATAATGTGGCAAGAAAAAAAACAACTATGGCAAATCCGACAATCCCTTTCGCGCCGAAAACCATAAATGCCCCGAGTGAAATAACTAGATATGTGAAAATGGCAAAACGCCTCGGATGCAGAAGGTAGTAACTCAATCCTATGCCAGTAGATAAAACAAAAAGCGAAAGTATTATGTATGCCCAAATTTTCAACCCCCCGAAATTACTGTAAAGGCCCAGATACAGCAGAACCCACCCAAGAAATCCGGTTACAATCAAAACAATCGAAAAAAACCATTGCGATCGTTTGATGCCGAGAAAAAAACTTGCGGCAACTTCCTCCGGGGTCTTATCGCTAAATGACTCGCTTTTACTCAAATCCTTGAGTTCTTTGATTTTCTTGTTGAATATTCCGCCGAGCAACATGGTATTGCTGATATTATACCATACCGCAAAATTTTTTATAGGCAATAACAGCGCCTATTTCTTTTCCGGCTCGTTTGAGGATGGCACATCGCCTTCTTTGCTGGTATTTTGTTCTCCTCCCGCATTTTCCGAATTTTGGTCGCCCGCCTTTGAATACATTGCCTGCCCAATTTTTTGAGTTGATTGGCTCAAGTCCGAAACTGCCGACTTAATGGCCTCCACATCATCACTGTCTTTAACCTTCTTCAGAGCTTCTATTTTCTCTTCAACCTCCCTCTTTAAATCTTTATCTATTTTGTCACCCGCTTCTCTAAGGCCTTTTTCCGAGACATAAACAATCTGATCCGCGCTATTTCTTATTTCGGTTTTTTCTTTTTTTGCCCGGTCTTCATCCGCGTGCTGTTCCGCTTCTTTTTTCATCCTCTCTATATCTTCTTTAGAAAGTCCCGATGACGATTCTATCCGTATTGATTGCTCCTTGCCGGTTGCCTTATCCACGGCCTTTACGCTTAGTATTCCGTTTGCGTCGATGTCGAAGGTTACTTCCACCTGCGGTATTCCACGCGGCGAGGGAGGAATGCCGTCCAATATAAACCTGCCTAGCGTCTTGTTATCTCCCGCCATTTCACGCTCGCCCTGAAGCACATGGATTTCAACCGACGGCTGATTATCCGCCGCCGTTGAAAAAACTTGCGATTTGGCAGTCGGAATTGTTGTGTTTTTTTCGATTAACTTTGTCATAACTCCGCCAAGGGTCTCTATTCCAAGCGATAAGGGCGTTACATCCAGAAGCAAAACATCCTTAACCTCTCCCTGAAAAATTCCGGCCTGTATAGCCGCGCCTACGGCAACCACCTCGTCGGCATTTATGCTTCTATTTGGTTCCTTTCCGAAAATATTTTTTACTGATTCCTGGATAGCTGGCATTCTCGTCTGCCCCCCTACAAGAACTATCTCGTCTATATCTTCAACCTTAAAACCCGAATCTTTGATAACTTCCCGCACCTTTTCTTCGGCTCTTTCGATAAATTCACGAACCAATTCTTCAAGCTCCGATCTTTTAAGCTTTAGATCGAGATGCTTGGGGCCTGAAGCATCTGAAGTTATAAATGGTATATTTATTTCGGTTTCAAGCGAGCTTGAAAGCTCGTGCTTTGCCTTTTCGGCCGCGTCTTTCAGTCGCTGAAGCGCGAGCGTATCCTTCGAGAGATCTACGCCATCCCGCTTTCTAAACTCGCTTATTATCCAGCCGATAATTTTCTGGTCAAAGTCGTCTCCGCCAAGATGCGTATCTCCTCCGGTCGCTTTGACTTCCACCGTATCTGCTGTAACTTCAAGTACGGAAACATCAAATGTTCCGCCGCCAAAATCATACACCATTATCTGCTCATCCTTCTTTTTCTCAAGACCATACGCCAATGCCGCGGCAGTCGGCTCATTTATAATTCGCCGCACCTTGAAACCCGCTATTTCCCCGGCATCTTTTGTCGCTTTTCTTTGGGAGTCGTCAAAATAGGCCGGAACTGTTATGACAGCTTCATCGATTTTTTCTCCAACTTTTTCTTCCGCGTCCTGCTTTAACTTTTGAAGAACCATAGCGGATATTTCCGCTGGTCTATACCACTTATCGCCCATCTTCACCTCTACTCCGCCTTCTTTTGACTCGCGAATTTCATAGGGCAAAAGTTTTCTATCGCGCTGAACTTCCGCATCCTGAAACTTCCTTCCTATTAAACGCTTAGCTGAAAAAATAGTATTAGCGGGATTTGTTACGGCTTGTCTCTTCGCAAGAAGCCCGCTCACTCTTTCTCCGCTTTTCGAGATAGCCACAATGGATGGAGTCGTCCTGTTGCCCTCTTTGTTTTCGATTATTTTAGGCTGTCCCGCTTCTATTATTGCCATAGCGGAGTTTGTCGTGCCAAGATCTATTCCCAGTATTTTTGGCATATTAAATAATTTTTAATTCCAATTTTCAATGAATCAAGCAATTTTACGCTTTGCCATTGAAAACCGAACAAAAATTTGAGTTAAGAATTATTTAGCTATTTTCACTCTTGCCGCCCGAACTACTTTTCCCCGCAAAACATAACCTTTTTGCACCACATCGCTGATTTTTCCCGATTCCGCGTCGGATTCGCTTTCTCCTATTGCTTCATGGAAGGACGGATTAAAATCGTCCCCTTTGTTAACCTTGATTTCCTCAACGCCCTCCTCTTTTAATATGCCCTCCAACTGCCTTTTCACATTTGTAATCCCTACAACCCACGGGTCACTTTTTAAATTTTCGGGCGTTAAAGATGCCGCGAGAGTTAAATTATCCAAAATCGGAAAAATTTTCGAAAGAAGATTATCCGCCACAAACTTTTTGAATTCCCCCATTTCGTACTCTTTCTGCTTGATATGATTCTGAAAATCCGCCCGCGCTCTTTGCCACCCCTCAAGATACTCCTTGCGCTCTTTTTCGCATCTCGATAATTTTTTCCTTAATTTCTTCAATTTTTCCTCCGCGCCGTCTTGTTCCTCATCAATGTATTCGTTCATAGTGTTTTTATAAGTTTATCGAATATACTAATGCTTTTCTCGTAATCCATGCGCATAGGCCCGACGATTGAAATAAATATATTGCCGAATGCTCTTGAAATCATACTGTAATTATGCCTCTCAAAAAATGGATTTTCACTTCCGATGAAAACTTTCACTCCGCTATCCGAGCTATCGAGAATATCGCCCAAATAATTTTCAAGACCTTCGATTTCCTCTATGAAGGAGATTACATCGCTACAAGTTGAAAATTCGGGGTTTTCAAATACTTGCTTGAGTCCCACGAATTTTAATTCTCTATAATCATTTGAAAAAATAACCGCCGCCTTAACCTCGTTTGAAATGTTATCCGCGAAAGATTTTAGGTTAAAAATTTTTTGCTGTGAACCGTATGTATTTTTAACATTTTCCCCGTTCTCTTCTCCGAATTTTTCCAGCAGATCATTAACAAAAAACCTGTAACCTTTCTCCGTCGGCACGCGGCCAGCCGAAGTATGGGGCTGTTCCAAATAACCCAAATCCGTAAGATCTGCCATTTCGTTTCGTATTGTCGGGCAACTCACGCCCATATCGCAAATATCAAAAACTCTACCGGAACTCACGGGCATTGCGCTGGTTATGTACTCTTCGATTATTGACTCGAGAATTTGTGCTTTACGATCGCTTATCATAGATTTCATACTAGAAAATTATCAATCAGTTGTCAAGATTGATAATTGCATAACATAAAATCCTCTGTCTAAAAGCGGACTGCGATCCCGAAACTTTTTGACGATTTATAGTTAGCACTTCATAATCTTTGCGATTTTTGAATTTGCTAAAATCACATTCCTCCATTTCCAATTATCCTATTATCCTAGCGCGGATTTTTATTCCGCTTCGCTTATCGGGGCCGCATAGTTGGGAAAAGTATGACTTCGCGTAGTGAATGAGAATTTGTAAGAAGCGCAGTTAATCTATCCACGCCGAACGCGAATCCGGCCGCGGGAGGCATTCCGTATTCAAGCGCCTCAACGAAACTTTCATCAAGCCGCTGGGCTTCCTCGTCGCCAGCCCGCAACTGTTTTTCCTGCGCTTCAAACAATTCCCGCTGAAGAAACGGGTCGTTCAGCTCCGAAAACGCATTTACCAACTCCCAGCCGTTAACTATCAGCTGAAATCTCGCGTCGTATTTCGGATTATCCGGAAGGGGCTTGGCAAGCGGAGCAAGCTCTGCCGGATGGTGAATTACAAAAGTCGGCTCCACTAATTTTTGCCTTAACGCTTTCTTGTAAATCAGATCTCCTATCTGCCCTTTGTTCAGATGCCTTTCGGATTTTATGCCAAATTTTTCTGCCTCTTTCGCAAGCGAATCGCGATTCAAATCGTCATATTTTATGTTAAGATATTTTTCAAAAAGCGCTGCAAATTCTATCCGGGGCCAAGGACCCGAAAGATTTATTTCCGTGTCATCGTATTTTAGCACTGGATATTTTCCGACCGCGCGAAAAATATGCTCAAATAATTTTTCCGAAAATTTCATAAGCTCTTTGTAGTCCATATAAGCGCAGTAAAACTCCAGTGAGGTAAATTCCGGATTGTGAGAATGATCCATGCCTTCATTCCGAAAAGATCTGCCAATCTCATATACTCTTTCAATGCCCCCGACTAACAATTTTTTTAGATCCAATTCGGGAGCAACCCTTAAATACAAATCCATGCCTAGAGCGTTTAGGTGGGTCTTAAACGGCTTCGCGGAAGCGCCTCCCGGTATTTGCTGAAGTATTGATGTTTCAACTTCCAAAAATCCGTTGCTATCCAAAAATTCACGAGTTGCTTTGACTATTTTGCTTCTAATCTCGAAGATTTCCCTAACTTCTTCGTTCATTAGAAGATCTATATATCTTTTCCTGTACCTTTCTTCCGTATCCTTCAAACCGTGCCATTTTTCCGGTAAAGGAAGAATGGACTTTGAAAGCATTTTAACATCCGCGACTTCCAGAGTCGCTTCTCCACGCCTTGTTCTGAAAATAACGCCCCTCGCCTGCACGATATCGCCGATATCAAAAAGCTCCAAAAATTCCTTGTATGCGGCTTCTCCTAAGGAATCTTTTTTCGCGTATATCTGAAATTTCCCAGTCCCGTCGGCTATATGCGCGAATGTTGACCCGCCATGCTCCCTTAAGGCCATAATTCTGCCGCATAAGATAACTTCTTTTTCAGACGCTAAAAGAGATTCGACATCGCGAACAGTTTCTTCGCATGTATGCGTTCTTTTCGCGCTTATGGGATATGCGTTTTGTCCCTTGCGCTCCAACGATTCTTTCTTGGCTATATGAATTTTACGAATATCATCCAGCGGCATAATATATCTATAACTATACAAAAAAACGCATCCAAACACAAGGAAGCGATTTTTTATTTCAATTTTTCAGTCGCGGATTACTATGCGATCCTAACTATAGTGTATCGTCTGTTTCCCGCGGGCGTGTGAACATCCACGGTTTCGCCTGCAGTTTTACCCAATAATGCCCGCCCCAACGGAGATTCTGCTGAAATTTCTCCGGTTTCAGGATTTGCTTCGGCCTTGCCCACGAGCATTAAGTTTCTTGTCTGCGCACCGCCGCGAACCTCTACGGAACATCCTATTTCGACAGTCGAAGCGTTTCTTGAAGCGCTGTTTACTATTTTTGCGTTGCGAAACACGCTTTCTATTTCACTAATCCGCCCCTCAATAAATGCCTGCTCTTCCTTCGCCTCGGCATATTCGGCGTTTTCTGAAATATCACCCAGCGACACCGCCTCTCTTATACGCCCAGCGACTTCGCGCCTCTTTTCCCTAACCAAATATTCCAGTTCTTCTTTTAACTTTTTTAACCCTTGATTTGTCAAAAACTCTTCGGACATTTCTAAACATCTGCGGAAGCAATCCTGCCCTCCACGATTATTGAAAAGCATCTTTAAGAGTGGCGGGCGCAATCTATCGCATTGTTTATTTATAATTTGAGATCTCCCATCCTAATGTTTAGAGATTCTGCGATGAATTATAGATCGCATGGGAGGTACACGAAATAAATTATAAGGTTTGCATTTGAACAATGTCAAATGGGGATAAACTTTTTTATTTCGATTTCCGATGTTGCTAAAGAAAATCTGGATATCAGAAGCTGATTATTTCAAAACCAGCCATGCTCCAAGAATATCGGCGGCGGCCCTTACGGCAAAATTACTGCTATCGCCGTCCTCAAGCAAAACTGTCACAACCACTTGAGGATTCTCATACGGAGCGAATCCGGTAAACCACGCGTGGCTTTTTTCCTTTCCCGTTTCGGCGGTGCCTGTTTTTCCCGCAACAGTTACCGGCAACCCGGCTAAAAATTTGCTTGATCCGCTCTCTACGGCTCGACGCATACCTTCCCTAACGACCTGTATATTTTTTCCTGAAATAAAATCCTTAATTATCACAGTTTCCCCGACACTTTTGCCATTAACTTTTTCAACTATATGGGGCAGAAATAAAGTGCCTCCGTTCGCGAAAACCATAGTGGATGCCGCTATTTGAAGCGGCGTCGCAAGAATATCTCCCTGCCCTATTGAAGTATTATAGCTGTCCCCGATATACCAATTTTCGCCTTTTACATCTTTCTTCCATTTGGGAGTAGGCACTAATCCTCTGGCCTCTCCCGTGAGATCGATTCCCAGAGCCGCGCCCCATCCGAATTTGGATAAATATTGCTCCATTCTATTGATGCCAAGACCCCGTATGTCTTTGTATCCACCGCCCACGACATAGAAGTATATGTTAACCGAATCCGCAACTGCTTTTCGCACATCGGTCCACCCGTGAGCTTTCCAGTCCTTGAATTTATACACAATACTCCCGTCATATACGCTTGGCACTTCGAGAACTCCTCCGCTATACACAAGAAAATCCGGCGTTACCACATTTTCTTCGAGAGCGGCGGTGGCTATAATCGGCTTTATCGTTGAGCCGCTTGGGTATTCTCCGCCAATCGCACGGTTAAAAAGCGGCTTACTCTTATCAGAAAGAAAATTACTGAAATCACTTTGGCTTATTCCTTCTTCGAAAAGATTCGAATCAAAACTCGGAAAGCTTACCATCGCAATAACGCCTCCGTTGTTGGGGTCCATAACTATCGCGACTCCGGCGCTTATTCCCAGTTCCCTTATATGCGCTTCTAAAATCTCAAATGATTTTGCTTGGATTTCGGAGTTTATCCGCAATGTCAAATTGCTTCCGTCTGTTGGAGAACTCAAGACATCCTGTCTGAAAACTTCCCCCGTTGAATTTATTCTTTTCACCGTAACACCATAATTACCGCGCAGAGCATCATCATAGAATGCTTCAATGCCCACCCTGCCTATCCTGTCGCCGCGGGCGTATTTTCCGCTTGACACATCAAGAGGAGACACCTCTCCGGTATACCCTATAATATGCGCAAAGTGTTCGCTATCCTTATAATCTCTCCTGAAAGTTTGGCGTATCTCTATAAAAGATAAATTTTCAATATGCTCCTTAATACTCTCTACCTCTTCTTCTGAAAGCGCCTTAAAAAGCTGAATTTCTGAAAACTGTCTTTCTTTTGCCGACTTGAATTTATCGTATATTGAATCGGCATTTCTGCCCGTATCTGAAGCAATTTCGTCCGACAATTTCCTTAACTCTACATCTGATTTGTCTATACTAGCCGACCTTATCAACATATCAAAATATGTCTTGTTATCAGCTAAAATTTCGCCGTTTGAAGAATATATAAGTCCCCGTTTTGAAAAAACAGGAAAAGCTCTTGAAGAATTATCAATTGCCTGCGCTTCGTAAAACTCGCCTTTTGCCATAACGACAAATATGCTGAACGCCCCCAGAAATACCAGTACGGCTATATGAAACCATTCAAATACATTAAATACTGAAAACGCTATTGGATTTTCGAGCTTGCCGACTTCGATGCTACCTTCATCGAATTCCTTCAGCTTTGAACCATCAAAAAAAATCTCCTCGGGTTCAATCATATCGCGAGAAGAGATTTGTACGCGTAATTTTCTTAATGGATTTCCCCTATGCGCCCAAAACATAAAACCTATGCGTTTGGAATCCGCCAAATTAACTCGACGAAATCAGACTATCCCTCAATCTGTCGATATTCTCCACTATTATTCCGGTTCCTCTCACAACAGCGGTAAGCGGATCTTCCGATAATTTAACCGGAACTTTCGTTTCCCTTTGCAACATCTCATCGAATCTTCTAAGTAGGCAACCTCCCCCAGCTAGAATAATACCGTTTCGCATTATATCCGCCAATAGTTCCGGAGGCGTATCCTCGATTGTTTCTTTAACCGATGAAACAAGGAATTTTACCGACCCCTCAAGAGCCCTTCGAACTTCGCTATCCGTTATAAGAATTTCCTTTGGCAAACCCGATACCAGATCCCTTCCCCTCATGGTTGCCTGAAGCTCCTCATCAAGATCAAGACACGAACCTATGGAAATTTTTATCTCCTCCGCGGTTCGTTCTCCCAGCAGTATATTATGATCTTCCCGCGCGAAATTTATTATGTCTTCGTTCATCTTGTCGCCCGCTACCCTGATGCTCTTTCCCGTTACAAGCCCGCCAAGGGATATAACGGCAATTTCGGTAGTTCCACCCCCAATATCCACAATCATGCTTCCCACCGCATCCTGTACGGGTAAACGAGCTCCTATTGCGGCGGCAATAGGTTCCTCGACTAAATAAACTTCGCGCGCGCCGGCATTTCTTGCCGCATCTTCGACGGCCTTTCTTTCGACTTCAGTAACTCCGGAGGGTATCCCTATAACAACCCGAGGCCTCGGCATAAACGACAAGGAACCCCTGTGAACTCTGTCAATAAAATATTTAAGCATTTGTTCCGTGACTTCAAAATCCGAAATTACGCCGTCTCGCATCGGACGCGACGCAACAATATGCGCGGGGGTCCTGCCCACCATCTTTCGGGCCTCTTCGCCTATTGCCAAAATCTGGCCTGTTTTTTGGTTCAGTGCCACAACAGAAGGCTCATTTATCATTATGCCCCTGCCTTTTACATAAACAAGTGTGTTTGCCGTTCCCAAATCTATCCCAATATCTTTTGAAAATTTTCCTAAAATAGAATCAAAAATCATGCTTATATTTCACTAGAGACCCGAGTCCGAAATATTATCTAAACAAAAATATTTACGGGTGCGTCACTTGAACTATCTAAAATTTCGTTCTTTATATCTCTTCATCTATTTTGTCCGCGCCCAAAATCCGAACTTCGCTTTCTTCCCGTTTCTTAATTTCCACTCCGCCAGCCGCGATACTTTTTTCGCTCACAACAATCCTCACGGGCATACCGAGCAAATCGGCGTCCGCAAATTTTTCTCCGGGAGTTGAATCTTCGCGATCATCATACAATACCTCAACCCCCGCCTTACGCAAGGCATCGTATATTTTTTCGGATTCGCCTCTTGTCTTCCCGCCATTCGACGGCAGATATATTAGATGCGCCCTGAATGGCGCGATTTCTTCGGGCCATAGGATCCCCTTAACATCATTATGGACCTCGACTATCGTTCCCATTAAACGGCTTATTCCGATTCCATAGGAACCCATAACAACCAGATGTTTATTTCCGTTCCCATCGGTAAATTGAAAATCAAACGCCTCGGAATATTTGGTGCCAAGGGGGAAAATATTGCCCACTTCTATAGAATTTCCGCGGAGAATATCGCCTCCGCATACTTTGCATTTGTCTTTCTCCTCTATATCCATGATCTCCTTATTTTTTGCTGTTTTACAAATTTTACAATAGAAAATTTCGTCCTCTCCGACTTCGGATAATACCTGAAATTCATGAGTGGCAGACATTGTGAAAGCACCCCCGCCTGCGGTTGTGAAATAAACATCAAGACCGCATCTTTTGAAAATTTTTAGATACGCTTCTTTTACCTTTTCGTAATACGAAAATAAATCCTGCTCCGAAACATGAAAGCTGTATAAATCTTTCATTAAAAACTCTTTTCCCCTTAAAACGCCGCTCTTAGCGCGCGTCTCATTTCTAAATTTTGTCTGGATTTGATAAAGGTAAATTGGTAAATCCTTGTATGAACTTATGTATTTAGAAACTATCGCGGTTAAAACTTCTTCGTGCGTCCAACCAAGAGCATATATGGCATTCCTGTCTTTCTTGCCGAGTACATCAAAACCGACATCAAGTTTGAATCTGTCCGTTGCCTCAAGATATTTTCTGTCAACAAGCGCCGGCATATAAAGTTCCGCCCCGCCTATCGCGTTCATCTCCTCACCGACGATTTTTTTTATCTTACCTATAACCATCCACCCTAGAGTCAAGTAAGAATAAACTCCCGCTGAATTTTTGAACACAAAACCTCCGCGGGTTAAAAGCTGGGCGTTTGCGGACGGTTCGTCCGACAACTGATGTCTCAATGTTTTTGGAAAAAGAGAAGATTGCCTCATTGTCAAATATAATTATATCAGCTTTTATAAATTGGGCAACTTTCCATACGCAATAATTACTTTATATTAATTTTTCGATAAAAAAGGGCAGATCGTGCATAGTGCATCGAACTGCCCTTGTTGCGTCGCGTGAAGCGACCTGTGGAAAAAATTGCGGCGGAAACCAAAGACCGAAGAACCAATAGACCCAAGGGTCCAAGGCCTAAAGTCCTAGCGACTACCGCAAGACGCGGAACCCACATGGCCATCCGAGCCGTCGACACAGCCCCAGTAGAGCCCCGGGCGATAGCCGAGGTCCAGATAGACACCCGGCACCTCGTCGGCGGACCCGCAACGGGAGCCGGTAACCCACACATAGTGCCTTGAGAGCACATCCGTGTGAGTTGTGAGCGCCATTGCCTCGGCAGCCGTGAGCGGAGACCGCTTCTGTTGCTTGAAAATCTTCTCGGCCGCTTCCGGGCTCTTGCCGCGCATGGACTCGCCGTCCTCGACATCGTAGATGTAGTAGGGCTCGCTGGGAGCGTCCACCACATCGGAGATCTGTGTCGAGTTGAGGTAGGTGTAGCCCGCCTTCCCGCCGTTCTTGACCATCGCCATTTGGTCATAGGGGCTCCGATACGAGCGAGGGATGACAGGCAGGAACGCAATGTT
>Ga0155225_134_pt2 | contig 34004 bp, 27 predicted proteins | sample RifCSPhighO2_02_FD_106193 | JGI IMG/M metagenome (GOLD analysis project Ga0155225, IMG submission 106193) | Candidatus Spechtbacteria bacterium RIFCSPHIGHO2_02_FULL_43_15b | reverse complement strand
CCCCATGGCTTTAATACGACAGGAAACCCTACTTCTTTGCAATATTTCAGTATTTCTTTAGAATCCTTTTTTTTGAAAACCCTTCCTCGAGCCACGCTTATACCCGCTCTTTTCAAAAATATTTTCGTGAGTGCCTTGTCTCTCTGAATTAAATAAGAACCGTGAGAAGAAACGGAGCTATCCTGACCGAATATAAACTCCTCGTGATTCCTGTACCACAATTCTAAAAATACCGGGCCTTCGCGATATGAATTAAGATATTCTACGGATATACCCCTTTTCCTTGCCTCCCTCATTAGTAACTTTGAACTGGTAGATCGTATAGATTCCAACGATTCTATTTTGTTATTTGTTTTGTGCATAAATTTGACCTTATTACGCGCTCTTCTCATTCGCCATTCCAATAAGCATCTCGCGGACTTCTTTTATGGCCGCGTCATCATAGATAGATAGGGCAATCACACTAGGCGCAATCTTTTTCATTTTTCTTACTGCCGCCCTGATCATTTCTTTGTTATTAAAAATATCAGTTTTCGTCAGAAGGACTATTTCTTTCTTGCTTAAAAGTTCTGGATCAAAATTGCCCAGCTCTTTTCGGACCGTATTATAAGCAACTGCCGGGTCTTCGTTTTCAAGAGATATCAGATGCGCAAGAATTTTTGTTCGCTTTATATGACGGAGAAATTTATGCCCGAGCCCCTTGCCTCCGGAGGATCCCTCAATGAGACCCGGAATATCCGCAATTATGTAACCGAAACAATCTCCAAGGTTTGGTTCGAGCGTGGTAAACGGATAATTGCCTGTCTTTGCGTTCGCCCGAGTTAATTCATTCAGCAAACTTGATTTTCCGGCATTGGGTAAACCGACAAGCCCGATATCCGCTATCAGCTCCACCTCAATAAAAAATTCGGCTTCTTCGCCCGGTTTCCCGGGAGTCCATTTCTTGGGACTGGGAATTCTTGAACTCTTAAAAGATTCGTTGCCTCTTCCTCCCTTCCCGCCTAAAAGAATAAGTACGCGCTCGTTCTCTTTGCGGAGAAATATTTTTTTCCTAGTTTTTAGATTTGTAATTATTGAGCCCACCGGAAGCAATATTTCCATAGTATCTCCGTCTTTTCCATATAAGCTTCTTCCTTTGCCGTCCACTCCGCTCTCGCCGCGAAATTCTCTCTTTGCGCGATACCGAGCAAGCAAATGCGTATCGCGAACAGCGCGTACATAAACATCCGCGCCGTTGCCTCCGTTTCCGCCGGAAGGACCGCCAAGATTCATATTTTTTTCGTGGCGCCAGCGAGCAACGCCATTGCCGCCATCTCCCGCTTTTACAAAAATTTTTAACTCGTCAACAAAAGCCATTACGATTATTTGCCGGCGAAACAAGCCCCCAACAACCCATCTCGTGTATTAAATTAAAATGACTGCCCGCCGTAGGGAAAAACAGCCATTTTACAAATTTAGAAAAATATTAACTATTAAATTACTGCGAATTCCTACCAAATTTATTGTACCATTACTTGAGCTAAAGATCAAGACAGCATACGAAACTAACGGGGTCAGACCCCGTTAGTTTCCGCGTAGCAAAAAAGCGGAAAGGTTTCCGCTTTTAATAATGTATTCCTGGGAGTTTTATTTTTCACCGCTTGATAAAAAATGCGCAGGCTTCTTCCGGAGAAATTACTCTATCAACCGGCCTATAAATAAACTCGTAATAAAAGGCGGAGGAGCACGCGTCCAAAAGATGCACGATTTTTGTTATATCGTTCAGTTCTATAAATGATACTCGTTTTTCTCCGTCCGGCACCGGAGTGTAACGGCCGTAATGCCAATGCGAAGCTTGAGCGATACTTATTTTAGAAGGACGCCTTGGGTCGTTTGACTCGTCCCATACTTCGCGCCATATTTTTGCCGCTATCTCGCCGTGATTTAGCACCGTATGATCCCCCCATGGCACTCCATTTTTTGAGTATCAGTAATAACTGTCGCCGCAAGCACCCGATCGCGTATATTCGCATCGACTTTGTCATTTTTATTGACATACCCAAACAAAGAAATCAATCTATCCGCGCTCACGCAACACTCCGTAATGTGCCTTAATAGTCCGCCGGGTCTGTTATGCCAGTACGGATGATGATTCCCCGTTACCGAAGACGGCGCCAAAAAGAAGTTTGCCGGCACCCTGTGGAAAATGTAATCTTCCAAAGTACCTTTTATAGCGGGGTCTTCTATCCTTTCGATTCCCCACTGCCACAAAGATTTTATTTCCTGCTCTATTTCTATACTCAGTTTGCCCGTTTCATTTCGAAGTCTTTCCAAAAGCGCATCCAAAGAAATATTCGCTGACATAACGCCTCCCTATCGTAAACCTAAAGAAATATATCAATTATTTTCTCGCGCGTCAAATGGCCGCGGAATATTCGCACTCCGCCCGGCGGCACGGCAAAGTATTCCGAGAGTAATCTTATAATCGCATAATTGGCCCTGCCTTTTACGGGCGGCTCGGATACATAAACCCTGAAATGATCTTCGCTTATTTTCTCCACCTTATTTTCTTTTGAATTCGGCTTCGCCGATACATAAATTCGCATGGTTAAATTTTAGGATCGGGGTCTAGTCGCTAACCGTAATTGATTATCCTCAAAACACTTTGCGATTCGCGCTGGACCTGGCGGACCGACCCCGACCCGTTACTAGATACGCGCTTAAAATACCCGCGTATCCAGACAATATATCGGTGAATTCATAGCCCCTGCCGACAACAAAATTTTCCTGTATGAATTCGCTCGCGGGAATAAATAAAGCTAGTATAAGCAAAATGCCTATTGCGCTTGAATTATTTTTGTTGCCAAAATGAATAATGCTGGCGGTGCAGAAAGCCGCAAACATAATATAATGGACTAATATATCCAGATTGTATATCTCGCTTTGTTCTCCCGCGGATGGCGTAAAAAGCCCAAAGAATGTAAGCAAAAAAAATACCCAAAAAAATTTACCGGAATTGGAAATAAAAAAATTATAAAGTTTGGCGGCTCTTGAATCTGTCATAATAGTATACATAATATCATGGTAAAAAATCATCGTACAATTTTCCATGTAGATCTCGACGCTTTCTTCGCGTCTTCCGAAGAAAGAGAAAATCCCCATTTCAAAGGTAAACCCATAGTGGTAGGCGCGAATCCACTAAACGGCAAAGGACGAGGCGTGGTATCAACCGCTAACTATGAGGCGAGAAAATACGGCATACACAGCGCTATGCCTATATCTAAAGCGTGGCGACTCTGCCCAAAAGCAATATTCCTTCCGGTCAACAGCTCTCTCTATGAAAGAATATCTTATGCGGTAATGAAAATACTAGCCAATGTATCGGAAAAATACAATGGGAAATTCGAACAAGCTGGAATAGACGAAGCTTATATCGACCTATCGAACGCGAATAATTTTCATAATCATACTTACTACCCACGGGAAATTGCCGAAGAAATCAAAACCGCAATACGCGAACGGGAAAAAATTATCGCCTCCGTCGGCGTTGGGCCGAATATGCTTATAGCGAAAATCGCGAGCGACTTTCAGAAACCGGACGGCTTGACAATTGTCTCACCCCAAAAAACGCAGGCCTTTTTGGATCCGCTTGATATTCGAAAAATTCCAGGAATAGGTCCAAAAACTGAAATTATTTTTAGAAAACTGAAGATAAATACCGTTTTTGATCTTCGCCAGCTTGACCAGCCGTATTTGTATGACCTGCTCGGTGAACATGGAATTTCGCTCTACGAATCCGCGCGCGGAAAAGATAAAAGAGAAATTGCGAAATTCCACGAAACTAAATCCGTAAGCAACGACTATACTTTCCCAAACGATACCGACGATCTTTCGATCATACTTCCGGAATTTTTCCCCATAGTCCGGAGAGTTATAGCTCTTTTTGAATCGCAGGGATTCCGCAATTTTAAGACGATTACAGTAAGAGTGAGGTTTTCCGACTTCAAAACCCACACCAAATCGAAATCGGCAGGTTATAGCGTTACCGATATTGAAACAATCGAAAGGGATGCCTTGCGTCTTTTGTGGCATTTTGTCCCGCACTCTAAGATAATAGGAAAAACACCATCCCGACGGAAAAAGATACGCTTGATAGGTTTCCGTATCAGCAATTTTTCCTAACAAAAAATCGCTTAAAAAATATCCTTAATTTCTTTCGCTGAATTAACGGCCCTCAATCAAAATCCGGCAAAGTTACCATGTCGCCTATTTTAACATCATGCCCATCTACCCATCCGCTGTTCACTTCAATTACAAGCGAAACTGGAACAATCGGCGTGTATTGAGCGGGATAAGATTCGGGCGTCAAATTTTTTGTAATATCCGCCACTTTTTTATCTTCGCTTATCCATATTATATCAATTGGAAATCGCATATCTTTCATCCAAAAAGCGTATTGCTCCGATATATCGAACACAAAAAGCATCCCTTCGTTTTCGCCGAGGTAATCCCTACCGCTAAGCCCAACCGACTGAAGAAGCTCGGTATCAGCCACTTCTACTAGTATCTCATTTTTCCCAATAAGCAACGCATCCTTATTGTATCCGATATCATTTGATGTATTCTTTACTTCGTAAATTGAATCACGCCAAAAAAAACCTGCCGCGAACGCAATAATCAAAAAAATGAAAATTCCGAATAATCTCATCTGCTTAATTTATTTGAACCGCGCCGTCCACGATGCCGACTTTGGCCGTATCTCCGTATTTAATCGCTCCGGAGATTATTTTTAACGCAAGCACATCGAGAATCTCCTTTTGAATAACCCGTTTTAGAGGCCTCGCGCCGTAATTTATGTCGAATCCTTTTTCGGCAAGCCACCCCTTTACATTCGCGTCGAACACGAGTTTAATATCTCTTTGATTCCTTAATCTCTCTTTTATGAGATTAAGCTGTAAATCCACGATGCGCGAAAGTGTTTTTGGAGAAATGCTGTTGAATATGACTATCTCGTCAAGGCGATTCAAAAATTCCGGCTTGAAATTTTCCCGTAAACTGCGCATAATTTTTTCCCGAATATTTTCATCGCGCGAAATATCGCCATTGCCTTTCTTGAACCCCAAACTGGCGCTCTCCTTCAATAGTTCCGAACCGATATTTGATGTTAAAATTATTATGGTATTCTTGAAATTTACAACTCTTCCCTTACCGTCTGTCAGACGCCCGTCATCCAAAATCTGAAGTAAAATGTTAAAAACTTCCTGATGAGCTTTTTCTATTTCATCAAAAAGTATTACGCTGTATGGTCTTTTCCTGATTTTTTCCGCTAATTGCCCGCCTTCTTCGTAGCCCACATACCCGGGAGGCGAACCTATTATCCTTGCCACTGAATGTCTTTCGCCGTATTCCGACATATCAAGACGGATAAGCGCGGACTCGTCGTTGAACATAAAACCAGCCAATGCTTTTGCTAATTCGGTTTTACCCACACCCGTAGGCCCGAGAAATATGAATGACCCTATCGGGCGATTCTCTTCCGATATTCCCGCCCTACTTCTCCTTATCGCGTTACTCACAACGCCAACCGCCCCCTCCTGCCCAATAACTCTCTTTTGCAGAACTTTCTCCATATCTTTGAGCTTGATAAGCTCCTCTTCCAGCATTTTGGACACGGGTATGCCAGTCCATTTAGAAACCACTTCCGCTATATCTTCCTCCGTAACCTCTTCTTTTAGTATCCTTGAAGAACTTTGGATCCTTACAAGTTCCTTTTCTTTTTCTTTCGCGTCTTTTTCAAGCGCCGGAATTTTACTGTATCTGACTTCCGCGACCTTCTGAAGATCCCCCGCGCGTTCCGCGATTTCGGCTTCTTGACGCAATTGTTCTATTTTCTTTTTCAGATCCCTTATCTTAAATATAAGCTCTTTCTCATTTTTCCATTTATATTCAAGAGACCTTGCTTTTTCGGATATATTTGAAAGCTGTCTCTCGACATCTCTAAGGGATTCTTTGGTTTTCTTGTCTTTTTCTCTTTTTAGAGCTTCTCTCTCTATCTCGAGCCGCCTCATCTCGCGCTTTAACTTGTCCAATTCTTCCGGCTCCGACTCTATATTCATACGAAGCGCGCTTGTCGCCTCATCTATTAAGTCCACGGCCTTATCCGGAAGAAATCTTCCAGTTATGTATCTGTGGGAGAGATTAGCCGCCGCTATCAACGAACTGTCTTTTATTTTAACTCCGTGGTGAAGCTCGTATTTCTCCTTAATGCCGCGCAGTATCGCAATCGTGTCTTCAACGCTCGGCTCTGAAACCAAAACTGGCTGAAATCTCCTTTCGAGCGCCGGATCTTTTTCTATATGCTGTTGGTATTCACGAAGTGTTGTCGCGCCTATCGCGTGCAGTTCTCCTCTTGCCAAAGCTGGTTTTAAAAGATTCGACGCGTCTATCGCTCCTTCCGCCGCTCCCGCGCCTACTATCGTATGCAATTCATCTATAAATAATATCACATTGCCAGCGGATCTCTGTATTTCCTTGATTACCGCTTTTAATCTGTCCTCAAACTCTCCCCTATATTTTGTACCCGCAACAAGGGCGCCTATATCGAGTCCTATCAACTCCTTGCCCTTTATGCTGTCTGGAGCGTCGCCTGAAGCAATTCTCTGCGCAAGGCCTTCTACTATAGCCGTCTTTCCAACTCCCGCTTCTCCTATTAAAACTGGATTATTTTTAGTCCTTCGTGAAAGAACTTGCATAACCCTTCGTATCTCGTCATTCCTTCCTATAATGGGGTCAAGTTTTTCTTCGCGAGCAAGTTTTGTTAGATTCCTTGAATATTTTTCGAGTGCTTGAAATTTACTCTCCGGTTCCGGATCTGTAACGCGCATATTTCCCCGAAGCTCCGCCAATATCTTGAGTATCGTTTCATAATCTAATTCCTGTTGAGTGCCCGACCCCACAACAGAGCCGGCGTAAGAATTTGCTTCCCTTAAAATAATTTTTGCCGGACAATCCGTAGCCACTATTGCCAAAAATAAATGCTCAACGCTTATGTAGTCGTCCGACAAATTCTTTGCCTCCTGTTGAGCCCTCCCCAAAATTCTTGCCAGCGTAGGAGTGATATTTACCTGCCCGAATGGCATATTTATATCCCCCGACACCCTGACTATTTTAGCCAATGCTTCGTCCACCTTGCCTCTTATAAAAGACGAATCTATGCCGAGTTTATCCAGTATCCCTATGATTATTGAATCCTCGGAATCTTTACCTGAAAGCAAGGCGCGCAAAAGATGCAAGTCCGAAACTTGTTGATGCTGGAAATCCTGCGCTAATTTATGCGCGTCCTGAAGCGCCTGTTGAGATTTTTGAGTAAAATTCTGCAAGATGTTTTTATTATATCATTTACATCTCATCTTATAAAATTATCAATCCTATGTCAAGATTGATAATGCTTAGGCGAGCTTGCCGTATATTAGCTTAATTAAAAACGAGGATGTTATCCTCATATCTCGCCGAAATTCGAAATCATAAATTCGGCTACCTACTTAAAAGACGCAATATTTTGCTCTTTAGTTTTTACCGGCATTTATTACCTATTTTTATTCACTATATCTTCGAGATTGAATAAAACATATTCCAGATCTTTTTCCGTAGTTCCTCTTCCAAATGTAAATCTTAAGCTTTGCTTTGCTTCTTCTTTGTCCAGTCCTATAGCCATTAATGTTTCCGATGAAACTACTGTCTTAATTGTGCATGTCGCTCCTGACGACACAGCTATACCTTCGCGATCAAGCGCTATTATTAAGTTATTCGCGGGAAAACCTTTGAATAAGAAATTCGCGTTATTCGCCAGCCTTCCGCTTTTTTGCGGACCATTTAGCTTTGCGCTGGGTATTCTTTTTATAACTTCCCTAACAAAATAATCGCGCAATTTTTCTAACCGCACCGTTTCCGCAATTCTCATGTTGCCGGCTATTTCAACAGCCATACCAAAGCCAACTATGTAGGGCACATTTTCCGTACCTGAACGAAATCCCATTTCCTGTTTTCCTCCTGTGATTATTGATGCTATTGGAGTATTTTTTTTGACATACAAACCGCCGATTCCTTTAGGACCGTAGATCTTATGCCCGGAAAATGTAAGCATATCCACTCCCAATCTTGAAACATTGCAATCCAAATAATTAAGAGCTTGAACCGCGTCCGTGTGGAAGTACGGAGCCCCGCTAAGCAAGGGTTCTTTTCCGTGAGAAGTTTCTTCGTGATTTTCAACTCGACCCATAAGCATAATATTCGCGGCCTTGCTTAATTTAGGGGTTTTGCTGAAATTTTTTCTGGCGTTCAAAACTACCTGCGATATCTTTTGTATCGGCTGTATAGTGCCTATCTCATTACTTGCGTACATTATTGAAATTAGTATCGTTGTATCCTTTATCGCGTTTGCGATATTATCAGGGTTTACGAATCCTTCGCCGTTCACATCTAGATATGTAACTTCGACCCCGTTCCTCTCCAAATCCCTTAGCGTTTCCAGCACGCTAGAATGTTCTATTTTGGAAGTTACGATATGCGGTATGAAATTAGGTATTGCCAATAAAGTATTTTTTACTATACCTCTTATCGCCAAATTGTTCGCTTCCGTCGCCGAACCAGTGAATACTATTTCCGAAAAATCGCACCCAAAAAATCTTGCCGCCTTATCCCTTGAATCGTCTATCGCAACCTGCGCCTCCTGGCCAAAAAGGTGCATACCCCCGGGATTGCCGTACTTATCAGTGAAATACGGTTTCATAAAATCGAAAATCGCCGTGTCAACGGAAGTTGATGAGGCATGATCCAAATACACTCTTCTCTTTCTCATATCAAAATAAACTATAACTTAATTAAAACTTAATCCTTGCACAGCAAATGAAGACCCGAAAACTCATCATGCTGTCTTTCCATAGACCCTTCGATTTTGTTTAATAAAATCTCCAGAGTCGCAGAAGTTACGCACCTCATAATGTGGCCGCCCACTACCTCCATTGACGGCCTGCTGAAAGTCCCGTGCGCGTGCAGAAAGGGCTTGCCGTCTTTAATTGACATATCTCCTATTACGCTTGTTATCTCAAGCATTTCCGAAAATACTTTTGTGTCGTATTTCTTTTCCTTAAGGTTATAAACTCCTATTTCCAGCTCCTTAGTGGCGCCTATGGCGTTTATCCACGCCGCGCCGATATTGTTATCCGCGCAAAACTTCTCAAGCTGTTCCCTTAACTCTTCGCCGTAGCTTAGACGCAATATATGCAATGATTGAAATGTTTTAATGAGTTCCATTTGACATATTTGTTAATTTTACATATACTTTACCCGTGAAATACGCTTACATTTTACAAAAAATTTTCCGGTAGGGCAAGTGTATAAAATAGGAGGATGGATTATGCCGTTTGAAAATTTAGGCGTGAATCCGCGAATAATACGCCCCATGACAGACGAAGAAGAATTAGAAAGGGACTGGGTGGTCGAATTAAACGGACAAATCATTAAGAAAGTCAATCATCTAAGATTATTTCATCCCAGAATCCAATACGAATACCAATTCGGAATGCGAAACGAAGGATACTGCGGCGTAATATCCCATGCATACGGCGGCGGCGGATCGATAATTCTACCGTGGATTATCATTGAAAGACAACTTTTTGTATGCGTTGTCAGGCAGTATAGACCCACTATACGCGAAGAAAATGTCCTCAATGCCCCGATGGGAAGATTGGATTTCGGAGAAGAGCACCTAGAAACAGCCATACGAGAACTTCGGGAAGAAACCGGATTCACCGTTTCACCCGATCGCATTAAACTTCTTCCCGGAAATAACATCAATCCCCAGGCATCTTCGCACGACACTTCGAGAAATAATGAGGGACTGCATTTTTTTTCTATAGAAATACTGCCTGATGAAGTTTGGCCGATAATGCCGGGTTTCTATGCGTTCAAACCCCAATTATTGTCCGTGCCCGAGGATAGCGACGAAAAAATAGATGCCTGCTATTTCATACCGTGGAGAGATGCCGCAAAACTTGAAGAAATGACTACCAGGGGAATAGTAGGAACTTTGCTTTCAGTATTGGATTTATCAAAAATAAGTTAACAATGCATAAACCCGCCAAAAGCGGGTTTTATTTTAACCAAAAAAAATCTAAATCTTGCGTTACAATTTTACTTTAGGTTAAATCTTACCTTATTTCTCAAAACAAAAAGAGCGGGTAATTCGCTCTTTTACTGGCTATTTAGAAAATATTGATGCCAGTTTTCTGCTTTATCTTTTCTTTGATAAATTGCATTGAAAGTCCGAATCCTTCAGTGTTAATTTGTTTCGCAAATTCGGGGTCTCCTCGCGATATTATCCCGATTAATTTTCCGCTCTCCCTATCATGGACAGGCGCTCCCAGATTTTCATGCACAAACCCGCTGAATATAAACGCGGAGTTCGCGCTTCGGCTGTATGTAACTCTTCCGTGGGTTGTTACTTCCACAAATCGTGGCTTTCCATTTTCCGAAATAATTTCCAAATGAGTAGTTATAAAATCCAAATCCGAATATAGCCCTTGATAGATAGGTATATCCGCGCTTACGCCAAGTTTCGGATCGCCTCTTTCTAAAAGCGCGTATCCATTTTCTCTATCCACTAAAATTACTTTAAGGATCTCCATTTTGTATGTTTCGTCGTATTCATCGACTTTCATGTCCGACAAGCTTCCTATCTCGTCCAAATACAAAAAATCCCTGAACATAAGTATTCTTATAGAAATATCGTTGTCGGCAATCCTAATCGTATTCGCCCTTATATCGCTTTTATCCTCTTCAAAATTTCCCTGAACCAACCTTCCGCTTCTAGGGAAAAGTTCTGAAGAAGTGATAACATACTTTCCTGAAAGTATAGTCGCCTCTCCGGTTTTTAATTCTTCCTTATCGTTGCCGTCCTTGTCTTTTCCTGAAGCAATCACAACGATTTTAGCCGCGATTTCCGGCATTCTAGGTTGCGGCTCATAAAAATCGGTGCTTTTCGTGACACCACACGCGGCATTTGAATTGGCGCATTTAATCTCTTCCACGGCGTTCAGCATAAATTCAACTGTCAAAGCCTGACCTAAGGTTTCCGACTCCGAAGAATTCATCGGGCCGTGGCTAAGTCCAACCAGCTCAAGCTCTCCGTCCCTAAACGCGAAAATGGGGGCACCAGCCTCGTGTTCAGAAATACTGCCCTGAAAATAGAATGCCCGCTCTGCGTTTTCTTGGCTAACCTTGCTTACGACAGCAAGCGGATTCGCGCCGTTACTTATTCGCTCCGAATCAGATATGCTGAAGAATCCAAAAGCGTATAAAACGCTGGCTTCAACGCCATTTTTCAATTCCATGGAAGAACCTATTTTAAGCTCCAATCCTTTTGGAATTGGAAATTGGGCAGTATCAGTCCTTCTGAATAACGCCACGCTCTTAGTGGAGTCGTAACCCGCAAACTCAACATACTCAACTACATTCCCCAACCCTCCTTTTTCCAAATCGCCCCATACAATCCTGTATCTATGGACATCTGAATGAGAAGGGTCCAGTTTAACCGCCGAAGCGCTCACAACCGCGTAATCATCTATAAGCAGGGCAGTCCCTAGCGAAGATATCACATCTGGATTTTGTTTATTTACTATAACACCTTCGAATGGACGCACCCACTTGAATGCATCTTCAAAATCAAAACCTTTCAAATGTGCGACATCAAAAGACGCGTCGTATTCGCCATCAGACATTTTTTCAACAAGCGCGCCAGTCAACTTCGGATTTTCGATTTTACATAAGGATTCCGGCTCTTTCGTTTTGAACGCTACTCCCGTTTCCTGCTCAAAAAATTCAGCTACTTTATTTATACCGGCAACAAAAGTTTCACTCTCTCTTCCCGTATTGGCGAACGAGCCCAAAACAATTCCCGACAGCTTCTGCCTTCCGCAATCCAAAGTGAACAATGGAGAGCCGGGGTCTTTTACAGTCGCAGACCCGTTTATCCTGAAAATACCCGACTCGAGATCTATTGCCGAAACAGCTCCTCTCTTTTCCGTTAGGGAATACTCTCCCTGTATTCCGGATGTGTATCCGTAGAAAACAACACTATCGGCAAGAGAAATATCTTCCATCGAACCGAGCTCAAACGGCATGGACTTTGGAAATGGATATATTGAATTCGAATTCCTTTTGAAAATCTCTATGCCTAATTTTTCATTTTTAGCCAAACTCGCATCCAAAACTTCGCTTATAAAATCTCCGCTCGGAGACACATCGAAAACAAGCATAAGTCCGGGATGCGTACCCCTAAGTGGCGGGGGCAAATCCCGGGAATCAAGTTCGGGAAACTTAGTTACAACCGAAGAAACTATAACATACCTGTCTATAAGCATTGCTTTCCCGCCGTGACCAAGAACCGCAACCGCGTTATTATCTTCATCTATAAACACGGGCAGAACCAGGGGAAAAAGGGTTTTGTCAACTTGTTTTCCGTGCGCGCTTTCATATAATTCAAGTGGAGTAAAAGTTTTATCCAATCCTGGAATGTTGTAAGCTACGAGCAAATTATCATAATCATCGAGATTGATCCCGCTCTCGACAACATTTTCAGGTGTGGATTTTGTAACCGGCAAATTTTCGTCGAGATTCGTGTCAGTCTGTCCGCCGCACGATATCGAGAGAATCAAACTTAAAACCATAGCTATGGCGAAAAACCGTTTTATCATAACGCACCTCGTCTTTGTCAAAGGACTTACCATAAACCTTATACCAGCAAAAACGAGTATAAAGCAATAAGTTTTCGGCTTTTAAGGTAAAACAAATGAAAACAAAAAACCAACATTCCTGTTGGTTTTTAAGTTTTACTCTATTGGCATAGCCCTATCCGACGGTTGCGGCTTGGGCTCTTCGGGAGTTCCTATCCGCGGATAACCCTCACTCCATGTGGATGGCGACTGATATATCTCCCAGTTGAAACTGTTTGGCTCTTTCGCAAGTTTTTCCAAACCGTCCCTCTGAAAAAAGTACGCCTCTCCAGTTCTACCCGGTTGAAGAAATGGAGCATCCTCAAAAAACAGCTCCTCCTCTGAACCAGAACTTCTCCGTGAAACATGAATCTTGCTAACGCTTATTTTCATTCCTTCTATACCGGCGCCGCTATATTTTCCGCTCCCCAAATCAGGAACGAGTAATCTTGCTGTTGTAGTGGCAAGTTCTCCGATAATTCTCTTTTCAGCATCTTTCAACGCCGTGAAATCGGCAACCGTATCCGCTCGCTCAAAATCTAGGTTTACTTCGTATTCTACCCAATTGCTTCTCTGATCGTAAAATCCTGATACGGAAATATTTTCTCCGTGCACTATGTTTATGCAATCGGCGAGATTTGATACTTTCTCACGCTCGTTTGTGCCGCGAAATTCCGCGTTTTTGATTTTTTTCTCGCATTCTATAAACGCCTTGTCTCCGATAAGCGTCCCTTGTGGCTCCGCATATGACCGCGATCCCAGTATAACAATGCCCGCGATAACAGCAAAATAAACGCTATTTTTTAGAATCCGTTTCATACTTTCGATACCCCTTCAAGCACTTCGTCTGATTCGGATTTACGATAAGGATTATAGAAATAATTTTCCAGTTCCACGATCCTATCGGGCCACCAGGAAACCATTTCCTCGCTCATATTGTTCCATGTAACCAAAATATCTCCGAGCTTACTCCATATATCTTCGAGTTTCGAACCGCCCAATTCCTCTAAGCGGAGAAGCTCTGAAACAACACCGCTATGAAATGCGTAATCTTTAAGTACATTAGCGCGAATAAGTCGGTAGTCATCAACAAACGCCTGGCCAAGCATAACCGCTACCCTCTCGTGAGAACTTGGATCCGCAAGCGTCTTTTCCACGAAATCCTGGGCAAATGGATTGAGCATAGCCATTCCGGAATCGGTAACAGCTATAAGCGTTTCGCCCAACTCGGCAAATTTCTTTCTCTCCTCCGCGCCACATGCGTACGGACCCATCCCCGCCCTGCGAACTATAAAACACGCGATGCGTGTCGCGTTATCCAAATCGCTTGAAACGCCCGGCTGGTTCTCTCCAAAGAAAAATCTCTCTGCGACTATTGAACCCATAGATACCCGCAACAGTCCCTTATAGTAATGTTGCGGCTTTGGGTCGCGTTCTTCTACGGGTATATGAGAAATCATTCCCAGCGCGTTACCCCGTGGCATAACTGAAATAACAGACGGCCGAATCACATCGCCAAGAGCGGCTTTGAGCGTAAGGAAATGCCCCCAGTATTCATGAATCGCGGTTTGCTCCCGGTGTTGTCCCGTGGTTAGTCCGGGATCAGCCTTTCCGTAAATAAGAGCATTTCTTGCTTCGAGAAGAGAACGCATATCCGCCCTGTCGTCGTCCCAATCGGCACTATCCAGTTCATCTTTATGTCGAAGCCAATACTTGCGATCACTCTCGAGAAGATTGTCGAAAATGACACCTTTACCCAGCAAACCCTTTATGCGCAACAAGTTTTTTATATGAGTGCCGCGAACATCGTAAGCGGTGTTTATAGATGCTTCTATTTCAGCTGGGCTCATGCCGCCTGTCGCCCGAGCGAATTCATCAATCACTTCATCTGCCATCAGTTCTGGGCGCAATAATCCGTCTTTATTTACTTTGGTAAAATACAGATTGATGATATCCTTTCTCGATTCAAAGTCCGGGGTCTTGAATCTTACCGGTACGCCCATGCGTCCCGGACGACGAATCGCGGGGTCGATCATAAAAGCCCGGTTTGTCGCGCCGATAAAAAGAATTGTCCGATGCTTGGGTCTTGCCGGAGGTAAACGCAAAACTTTTTGAGTGCCGGGAATGTTGGATGGAATAAAAAGACCATCGAGCAAATCGTTCACAATCCGCCGCTTAAATGTACTCGAAAATCCGGGTGACCCGGTGCCCTGAAGCCATGTCAAGAACGGGTAAATAGCTCCTGACGATCCGCCGCCCATCCCTACTGGCATAAAAAAGGGGTGGGTCTGAATCTTTTTTTCATCAGCGAGATATGCTGGCTCTTTTAGTCCCCAGAAACGCTCCCTTGTCGCGGATGAATCATATGAAACCCCGCAACTCGATGTTGCTCCGATACGGTCATACGGCAAAAGGTCCCATACATCGCGGATTTTTCCGTATCCGATTGCAGGGCCGCCTGAACCCATGCCCTGACGCGCCCCAAGAAGAAGTTCCGCCTCGTCTATAAAGAATACGACTCCTCCATATTCATCCGCGAGAGAATTCGTCCGCCATTCTATATACTTCATCACAAGGTTAGGAAGAGGCACACCGCTAAAAGCGGCCCCGTCGGCAAGAACAAACGGAATATTATATTCCGTAGCGATTTCTTTAGCGTATAGGGTCTTCCCCGTGCCCGGAGGACCCTCGAAAATCATCCCGCGGGTAGGCTGGCGTTTGCTTTTACCTTGTATGTAATCGCTGAATTTCGCCAACTCCGTTTCAACCGTTGCTCTTACCTCGGGCTGACCCCGCATAGAACCCTTTGGCGTCCCCCACGACGCGTCTCCCGGCCTGAAATATTTGATTTGCTGAAGAAACGGCCACATAATACTGCCGAAGAAAAAAACCATCATCACCATGTAGAATACCGGCAACATTGCGATATTCATAACCCACGCTGAAGACATTACCCCAAATATCAGAAGCATAATACGCATTCCTGAAATAGCTATGAGCATCAGGAACACAAACCACCTGGGGAAATATATAACAATCAAAATCCATATAACAACCAGTAAAAACCAATCAATAATGAAAAGCTCACTTGGCGAAGAAAACGATATGTCCCCTCCCCCTGCCAAAGTGCCCCCCAGCGAAGATTGTCCGCTCCCAAGGATTGAAGTAAAAAAATCCGTAATGCTGTTAGAGGAAAACCAGAACAAAACCATATAAACAGCTACGAAAAGACCAGTATGGATAACCTTGTCGTGCATTTTTCTAGCCGCGCGTCTAGCCGAGTCAATCTGGTTGACGCGCATACGCCGTTTGAAATTTTCGTCTTCGATTCCCGAAGGTGGCTCGACATTTGGCGCGAAAACTGCCAAGTCCCCAAGCTCCCTAGCACCAGTATTGGTTTGTTTTTGACCGCGTTTGTTTTCGGATCTTTTTATCGGCCCGAAAAGTAACCGGGATGCAAACGGTTTATCATCTCTTATTCCATTGCCAAATAGCCCCGTATTACGCTCTACCACTATCGCAAATACGAAAAAAACGATGCCAAATCCGAATGTCGCTAGAAGCGCGCTAAAAATGCCCGTTCCCCTAATTAAAAGCGTGGAAACGCTCATAAATGCATAAAGTCCGAACACAATAATAAACTTGTCTAATGGGAAAAACCATAAAGCATCCCTAAGGCGTTGTCCGACGCTGTTCATTTCGCACTCCTTTGCCTGCTTTTAAGTATTTATGTTTTCAAGGTTCACAACAAATGCCGGCCTAAAAACCAGCTAGGCATAATAGCATAGGAAGTATTTTTGAACACTACCAAACCCACAAAATCTGTGGAAAACTAAAAAGCCCCGTAAGGGGCTTTTTAGTTTAAAATTACCGCTGAAAATCTCTCTTCGGTCGTTTGTTCCTGTAGCAGTCCTTGCAAAATATGGGTCTGCCTTCGGCTGGTTTGAATGGCAATTCCGTTATGGCTACGCCACACTCGGAACAAGTCCACTCTCCCTTTACCATCGGACGGTCCTGGAAAGATCTTCCACCGTTGTTAAATTCTTCCACTTAAATTTAAGTGCAAATCTACTAAAACTGTATCTGAATATATTAACTATTTTATCTAATTAATATATATAGAAATTAAAGTTTCGCGATCTCACTCTTTGCGTACTTCTTCAAATTTGATTAAAAGAAGCTTCTACTTAATCGACTTTTTAATTATGAGGGTATTATAGCTCCATTTGAATATATTGTCAATAAATTTGGCCTAAATATGCCTGAAATGCTGAATTTAATTGCAAATTCAGAAGCTAAATCGGCAATTGCTAATCTCTAAAGTATGCCTGAAAATCACCTGAAATATTCACCTTTTCGGACTCCATATTTAGTATTTTTGAATTCTTAACATATACTTTCAAGATCAAACCCTCCATTGTTTCTTCGGAAAAATTTTGGTCGAAAATAAAATTCCCCAAACTGTATGCAATGTAACCTCCATTATATTCTTCAATCTCTTGAATGACATGCGGATGATGTCCTATAACCAAAGACGCGCCTGCATCAACTGCGGCGCGCGCTAGAATTTTTTGACGCGCGTTTGATGAAGTTTTGTATTCTTCGCCAAAGTGAATAGAAACAACAACGAAATCGCTGGTATTTTTTGCCTCTTTAACATCGCGTTCTATCGTCTCTTTGCTTGACCACGCGATGCCGGATATGTCGCCCTTAGCTTCAGTATATTTCGCTCCAAGATCGGTGTAGCCAAGAAATCCGAATTTTATTCCGCTAATCTCGCGCGCTTTCGCGCTGTGCGCCTCTTTTTCGCTGAAACCCCCGCCCACATATCCTATGCCGTTTGCTTTAAGAATGTTAAAGGTGTCCTCAAATGCGGTTCTTGTCCAGTCGCCCATATGATTATTAGCCACGGACAAAAAATCAAACCCTGCGAATAAAAGCCCTTCAATCACTTTTGGATTGGACCTAAATGAATAAATGCTCCCCACATTATGCCCCCGCTCCGAAATTGTCGTCTCGAGGTTGCCAAAAGTCAAATCCGCGCTTCTTAAATAATCGCCTATTTTAAGAAATGGCCATCGCCAATCGCCCGATTCCTCGATTTTTTTCCCGACATTCCTTGTCAGCATAATGTCTCCTACAAACGCTAAAGTAAGGATTCCTTTTGTTTTTTTGTAGTTGGCAAACAAAGCATTCATATATCCCGTAGTATTATCTTTGGAAGAATTAAATTCATACGAATTTGCCCTGCCTATAATTAAGGGGTTTATTGCGCCTGTCTTGTTTGAGAATAATATAACCGCCCCTAAAGATGCCGGAGAATCCGCGTGTTTTAACGCGAATCCCTCCCAATCCATGTTTCTGATCATATTTTCGCTTGCGTCGTCTATTTCCTTTGCCCGCTCGTAACTTTCATAGTGTGAAAAATCAACACTCCCGATTACTGCTATCTTATCACGGCTTAAAAAAAGCGAATTGACTATTTTATCCACCAATTCGCCGCTCGCGTCCGAAGAAAAAAGTATAGGCACGATTTTCGCGTTTGGATAAAGGTATTTTATGAACAAAGTTTGAACAGCTATTGAATGCTCGCCATCAAAACACTCATCATCCAAAGTTGCCCCCGCGTTAACAAGGTTTCGAACCGCATCTTTATCCACATTTAACTCTCCAAACGGAGTACGATATCCAAGATATGTTACAGCCGCATCTCCGCGGCATTTCTCCAAATGATCTGGCCCTATAATAGCAAATGTTTCGCGGGGACCGTCTGAATTTTGAATGGTTTTATAAAACTCGGAAATAAAAGGCAATGCTGTCGGCAGATGGTGCGATGTAATACCCGCCTGAACCCAATAGCCGTCGTACTCTCCCGCACCTTCTATGCGGGAAGACGGGAATCCCACATATCGCAGTATGTCTTTTTCTAAATCGAAAAAACCGGAGTGACGATACTCGCTATCCCGTGAAGCCAAAATGCTATCCGCGGAATAATCTGTATTAAAATCGGATAAACTTACTGCTATAAAAATGGAGCTGAACGCTCCAGTTGCAACCGAAAGAAAAATTGTCCAGAAAAAAATGCTCTTCATAACTACCTTATTTCCACCACATCCTCTCTTGAAATATTCAAACTATTCAAATTTTTCAATGATTGAATTATCGCGGGGTTTGCCGTGTATTTACCCTTCGAAACGACCCGAGCGTAATAATTTATCGTTCTATTTTGGCAATACGCGCTATTGTCAAACTCTTTGTTAATTGTGAAGTAAACTGTGCTGTTCACGATTTTGGAAGGATACCATATGATATTGCAATCATTCCTCTCATTCGATAACCCAGTTTCATATACCCTTGTCGCGGGCTTAAGCCCGCTAGGCAAATAATCAATCACCTGGTAAACGCCGTCGATAGCGCTTTTGGCGATGTCCGGATCTAGCCGCACCATAACAACATCGCCCTCATTGAAAGAGTTAAGTTTCTGGCCGTTCACTCTATACTCTCTTCGCAAACTTAACTCGTCATTTCTTACGAGTTCGTTCGGCTCTACGCTCGTCTGGTATAAGCTCATAACGGATATATTCCCGTGCACATCGGAAAAACGAATCTTCTTAAGCTCATCTTCAAAAACATTTATTTTACGGGACTTTCCCTTTTCAAGAGTCACCCTTTCTTCCCGCTCGTCGTCTATTCTATAAGAAAACTTTGCCTCGTTATCCTTTGAATTTTCGAGTTCGGACTTCATAAAAAGCGTTTCTTCCAATACATCAAGGTCTTTTTCGGGATCATGGCTTTTTATGTAGTTCCACAACGAAGCGCTGTCTTCGCTCAACATAAGATATGAAGAAAGCACCGAAATGGTCGCAGTCAGCTTAACTCGCCTTGTCATATCGTCCTCACTAGAAAGCCATGCTTCTTTCCCATCAAACCGCAAATTTGGCCTTATATCATTTTCGTAGATGATTCTTGCCGACTCTTTATCGCCTATTTTAGCTAAGGAAAGAGCAATATAAATTCCATCTTCGAACCCAAGCTCGCCGCTTGCTTTTATTGAATTTATTTTCGTAAGCACCGGCTCACCTAAACTAGCAAGTCCGTAAAGAGCTTTTGCCGCGCGGCCTATATCTGATTTTTTATCTTCGAGAGATTTGTTCAAGTATGCCTTTACGCGTTCCCTGAAAATAAATTCCGGGGCTAAATCCGCCATCTTTGAAGTCACTTCAATATCGCTGTCTCCGTAAGGGAAAAGCGCTATTGCGCCTTCCGGTGTTTGATAGCCGCTTAAATCAAGCGATTCATCCGGCTTCGCATCGTCAAAATATCGAGATAATAATTCTTCGCCAAAATACTTAGCCGCGAGTTGATCTGCCCGAATGCCATGGATTAAAGCATTGTTCCAAAGCGTAGGGTAAAATTTACCACGCCCCGCATCCGCGAAAACGAGCATAGTGCTCCCGTATTTATTCCCTTTTATATCCGTCAAATCTTCCGATAGCGCGTATGTTGACGATCCCCCTTTCTTGAAGTAGCTCTTTACAAAATTAACCTTCCGAATTATTGAGTCCTCGAGATTCCCTTGTTTCGCGGAAATAAATAGCTCGTGTTCTCCCTCCTGAAATATGCCGAAATTTTTTAACGGCATAAAAACAGCGCCGATACCAAAATCGCCATTAACCTCGTCATCCACGCCTAATCGAAAATCAACACCCCTATTGGGATCGTACTCGTCGCCGAAAGATCGCAAACGGATAATCGGCTCATCTCCAACCAGATAGGTGCTATTCATAGTAGCGTCCACAAAGAAAGGCAAGGAGGTTTCAACCAGTTCTATCTTTTCTCCGGCTTTTATTTCCTTGGACTCAAAAGCGCGCGCTGTAACTCGCCACGCCGTTATGTTGTCCGGAGCGTTAAATTTAACACTTGCTTTTCCGGAGGAATTAGCGCGAACCGTTTCAAAAAGCGCAATATCTACAAAATTAGACCTAGAAGGGCCTCCTCCCTTTTCTTGATTGTGTACGAAATAGCCGCCGGCAAAATAAGTATGTTGATTATCAACCATTATATTGTAAACAACCGTATTTTGCGCCTGTTTTTCCATTATGGAAGAAATTATCTGACTTTTACCACCTGCATCCCTAAGCCGATCTCCTAGCTTTACATTGCCTGCGTATTCCCAATTGCCGTTAACGAATAATCTGTGCTCATGCGTAACTTCAAGCGAACCATTTATCACCAAAAACGCGTCAACGGTATGACTTGATACTCCCTGAACTATCGCTGGAACAAGTTTTTTTGAATTTTCGCCTTCGAAAGTCAGAACCACATCGCCAACCCTAACCTCCTCTATTGATTTTAAGTTTCCACCTTCCATAAGAACTGGCGTACCTCTCGTAAAACATCCGCCCATTTCAGCCCCTCCTGACGCACTTGAATTCTCATCGAGTTTCACATATTCCGAAGTATTTGATATTGGATTAGTGTATAAATCCCTGTATAAAGTCCCTAGAATTCTTTTTTGCCAATTATATGGCAGTATATGAAAAATCGCCTCGTCAATAATTGAAACATTCAACTCCGCGGACATCGGATTCCCGGATTCGTCTTTTACTGAAAAATCAATTTGGATTTCTTCGCCCGGCCTGTATTTTTCTTTTCCGGAATTTATTTCTATGTTTAGATTATTGTCTCTTTCCTTAAACGCCGCGTTTATACTGTTTGATTCCTCAAATCCAAACGGGCTTAATATCACAGCCCTGTACTGCACCGACGGAGAAAATTCTTTTACGAAAATCTCGTGGAGATTCATTCCTGAAACTACGCGAGCTTCATCAATGCTGTTTTGGAATCTGTAAAACAAAACTTTGGGATTTTGCGGTTTTTCTCCTTCAGTTATTTTTAGCTCAAGGTTTATATCCTCGCCAAGAGAGAATTCTTTTGAAAATGATTCCCCGCCTATACTCAAAGCCACAGCGAAGTTTTTCCACGCGCTGTATGACGAATAAAATGACGCATACGAAGAGCTCGATATGTTTCTACCGACCGAATCTTTGCCCGAGAAATATATTACATAATGAGATCCCTCTTCTTGTGGAAAATTCCTTGTAAAGATCCACTCTCCCTGCGAATTGACAGAGCCGGACACATTCTCAATTACAGTTTCCTTTCTTTCGTATTCGTAGATTTTCCGCACAATCTTATTTATATGATCATAATATTCTCCGGTTTCTCTTTTATCGTAGGTTATCTTTGTAATTTTCGCGCTTAACGGATGACCCATAACGGGATCTCCTATGTATTCATTCCTCCAGTAATCTTCAGAATTTTCCTTGCCCGAAATAACAATTTTATTTAACTTAGCCGTGAACATATAGGAATCCGCGCCGGTTTTCTTGGAAAATGACTGTAGGTACATATCGGGACCGAATACAAGCACACTTCCCCTGCTTATCACCTCGCCCTCTTCTTCGAGTTTCGGAGTGAAATTCACGATTAAACTTTTTGGATAATATGTTGGATAATACGAGTATTCATCCCTAATATAAGAAGTTTTGAAGTAAAACTTTCCTATGCCGTCTTTATCCAACCTTATCTCGCCCGTAAATGACGAATTCCAATATCCGGAATATTTTAACAAAAGATTTGAAACGGGAGTGCCATCAAAAAATTTTGCCGATACATCGAAGGTTACATCTTCTCCCGCAAACATGGCGCGTTTCGAAGGTGTAACTATGATTTGGTAAGCCGGTTTTGCGTAAGTTAATATCTGAATGGTTGATGATGAAATCGTCTTACCGTTGAACTTCACATAAACACTGTAAAAACCCGGGGCAATGCCCTCAAAACTAAGCCCGCCCTCTATTGTGTCGAATTGAGAGACAAGAATTTTCTCGCTTACTAGCGGCTTTTTGTCCGATGAATAAAGTCCCCCTTCGTCATAATAGTATGAGTACCCTTCGTAAATTCCGACCTCAACCAATTTTTGCCGCAAGTCCATATCTCTGCCCTTCAAAACACCCCAGTACCTCACAATGTCATTCATCTGGTAAGCGTACCTGTCTGTTGCGATATAATCCCAAAATTCATCGCCTTTTGAGGCCCCATAGCCATAACCCCAACTATCGGCGACTTTCACATAAGCAGGCGCTGTGCCGCCGGCGCTAATCTTCAAAAATCTTGGGGACGCGGAATTATCATAATTCTCCCGCTGAAGCGATCGCGGGGTTTTGAACTGTAACAGGCCGTCGCTGTCTGTTGTTCCGACCTTTGTTTCAGCCGGACTATTGCCTGAATCCAAAAATATCACGCTAGCCCCCGCAATTGGTTCTTTATCCAAAAAATCGTAAGTCCATATAATACTTGAGTCGTGAGTGATCGAATTATAATGCGATATCGGAGTTATTTGAAGCCACGCCTGCTCTTTCCTACCCGATATCGAAACATCCAGAAGGTAATAACCTTCATCCAGAACTTGGGGTATTTCAATAAATTCTTGATAGCCGGACTTTATTATGCTTGGGCTGAATGAAAGGATTCGCTGATTTTTATTAGGTTCGTACGCGCTTGACGCATCTCGAACATGATAATAAGCCCATCCGTATTTCCAATTTCTACTTTTCAAATACGAGTCCACGAATTCGTTATTGTCATTAAACTTGTAAACATCTATATTAAGATTCTTGGGATTTATACCGTAGTACGATACTGAAAAAACAGGTTTAACCCCCGGCATATACTCAATAAAATCACCGGAAAAATCGAATGATGGGCGTGAACCCGTGTATCGCCCTTCGCCGGTTTCAAAAACAAATGAGAAATCTTCCGCAAGTTTATCGTTGCTCCCGGTTACTCCAAGACCATTTTTAACGGTAACCCTATAAATTGTTTTTTCTAGAAGCGACTTGGGCATAAAAACCACAGTTCTTCCGCGCCTTTCAAAAGTACCCTCCGTATCCGGGTCAATTTCAAAAAATTTTTCGATATCATTAGTGTTTTCTCTGCTGAATGTGATTTCGATGCCCGAATTTAGCGGCACATAAGCGGCTTCGTTTCTGGGATATGTTTCGACAACTTGAAAGGGCGATTTAATCTGAAATGCGAAGCTATACGGTCTATCTATTTTCGCTTCTTCAATATCGCTTATAACGGCTTTGTATATCCTGTCCGTTTCCAGTTTCTCCAGTGGCACTATCTCGACTCGCGGATCAAGCGCCAGCTCTGTATCCGCCGCAAATGCAAAATCTCCGATTTTTAATTCGGCGATTTTCTTCGCGGAAAACTTAACATCAGGTTCAAATTTCAATATTTTTTCGACATCCCCTTCGCTAACCTTATTTTTTGCGTACAAAATAAAATGAGTTTCCGGATCGGCGCCTCCGGAATCAGACAAAGTTGCCTCAATATGAAACGCACCCGCTCCGATATGAGGGAGCGGCGTCATGGATTTTGTCCTCATTCCTCCGATCAAATTAAGAACAAAGGCCACCAAAAAAACCGACAACAGACCGAGGATGCATACCAAAACCACTATTCTATTTTTACTCGAAAATAAATTTCTCATAACTGAAATAAATCTGCTTTAGCGAGAGTTTCTGCCAAATTTAAACGCGAAGAAATTTTATTCGCTACTTCCGTCCTCCGGGAATATCATTTTCCAGCAGACGCTTATGCTCTTTTGAAAATTGTTTCCCCGCCTCCGCAAGCTCTTTTAACTCATTTTCTATTTCTTCGCCAAACAGAATTGCCTGTAAAAATCGGCCGATAGTGAAGATCGCGAAGCTTAAGAAAGCGCCCCCCAAAATCATTACGAATCCCAAAAACATTCTACCCGGAAACGAAACGGGAAATGTATCGCCAAATCCAACTGCTGAAAGCGACGATATTGTTGACCAAAGCGCGTCTTCTATGGTTACGATCTGCCCACCCTCGACCCCCTCCTCTATGTGGAACAAAATTATTGAACATATCAATAACGCGATGAAAAACGCGACTAAATAAATCGCAACATTGATTTTAAGGATTTGACGCGCTATTTTCTCCTTCTCGTATCGATTCTGAATAAATTCGAGGATTCTGACAAGTTTCAACAGCCGGAATAATCTAAGCAGACGGATTATGCGCAAAGTACGCAGGAATTCGAGGTTCATTAAATTAAGGAATGTAGGCGCAATTGATAAAAGATCAATGATTCCGTAAAAACTGAATATGTACGATCGCTTTTTTTCCGCGATATAAATGTATGTAAAATACTCCATCATAAATATCATTCCTATCGCATACTCCAGATACCTAAACAATTCCCGATATTTCGCGTTAAGAGCCGGATCCGTTTCAAGTAATACCAAGACAAGGGACGCGATAATAACGATCCCTAAAAAATCATTTATAACCCAAAATCTTTTCGAGGTCTGGTCAAAAAAAATTTTTCGTAAATACTTTTTCATTAAGTTTTTATAGCCATTATAAACTGCTTAGGAAAAATTTGCGTTCGCGACAAATTAACCCGAATGTCATAACGGCAAAATTATTCATTAAAAATAAGTAAACAACACCACCAAAATCATCCGTGAAAAAAAATGGATTCTTGTCTTTCCGCAATATATCAACAGGCCGCCCAAAACTTTTTCCGTTTTGCAAAAATCCCGTTGCGGATTCCCCGATATTTCCCTCCATATCAACTCTAATGATACTATAACCCCTAGCTATATCAAAATCGCTCTATGGGTGCATATCTACCCGGATTCATTTCGACGATTAGAGAGAGTTCTCCGCTTATTCTAAGATAAGAAAACCGTCCGTTCCATCAGTTAACCCCATCTTTGTCGAACCCTTAATAGATGCTGTTATGAGAATTTTGTATTTATTTCCGGGAGTAATACTGCCGTCACTAGGTACTATCCAAAAATAACTTGATTCGGAGGATTGTATATTAGTTTCAATGGTTGCGGTTTTCCAGGGTATGGACTCTGTGCTTTGAAGAAAAATACCAAATCCATCAGCCAATCCCCTGCTATCGTTCCATTTTATCATTTGAGTTTCGCCAAATTTAAGTATTTCCCCTCCGTTGGGACTTAAAAGGAGAAGTCCATCTAGTCCCTCATCTACCTGAACATTTTGGCTTGTTGGGAAATTATTATCACTAAATCTGAAAGTCGCGAGGATTTGGTCGAAATTCCTGCGATCCTCGTCTTCATACCCCGACCTTTCATACAAATAAAATACCAACCCTATGTTTGCCTTAGTTCTGCTTGGTATTTGAACCTTTAGATCCGGGATATATGTTGCCTGCCGCAACTCTACCGCGGAAACGGAAGATAACGGAGCATAAGGTCTATACGCAAAATAGGGATCAGTAACCAGGACTTCTTCAAGAACTAATATTCCCATATCACAACGGAGCATTGGGTCGGTTTCTTGCCCTCTGCTACATTCATCATAGGCATCTTCCAAATCTTGAGACCAGAAGGATATCGAATCGCCTCCTTGCTCTGATACCTTAACATACCAATCGGGAGGCAATTTCACCTCAAACCCAAACTCGTCGTTTCTGTATGTTTGCCAATCCGCAAGATCTAAACTCTTATTTTGTCCCATTGGTTTATATTGAGTTGAAAAATAAAACCCGGCGGTTAAAATCAGCCCTACCGCCACAAATAAAGCGGGGTACTTGAAAGCATCGCTAAAATACACCGGTTTATCGAATTTCGTATTTGCATTATTTGTATCGGCGATTTTTTTATTATTATCTGAATTTTCAATCATAATTTTATACTAAGTATAATGCGGAAATTCTATTTCGTTTTATATGTAAGCTTCCTCAATCCTCGCCTTCTCATCATCCGCCATGCCGAGAAACCTATCGGCAACAATACGACAAACGCTAGGTTGCCGTATTTTAACAAAAATTTTTGAGTATTATCTTCAAATAAAAGTTTTCTCTCGGCAAGTTGCTTCACGCGAATACTTCCAAGGGATTGCTCCTGGCTTAGCCACGAAAGCGCCTCCATGCCAAAAGCGACATTAGCTTTTGAAGCGGACGCGAATTGATCTACAAGAAAATCGGAGTCGCTGACGACAATAATTCTCCATGGCTTTGTTTCATTTTCAATTCCTTCGCGCGTCAAAGTTACCGCAACTAATTTCTCGCTTAGGTTTTCTTCGGATAGACGAACTTCGGGATTAACATCGAATGCGCCTTTTTGAGATCCCCCAAATTTGGTCGTGGAAAAAAGCATCGTGTCGCTTATCCCAAGTTGTGCCATTTTTTCCTTATCAAACTCAATAGAACTCGGCCAAAGTAAAGTAACATTGCCGATCCTTGAAGTTATTTGGGAATCGCCGGCAATCGGCACAACCTTAGGCCAAAAAGGATACGGCAAGAGATAGCTGAAAAAACCGCTCCCGAGCGTTACTGTTTCGTTTGAACGAACATCGTACACTAAATCACTTGCTACTTTGACGCCGTATTCTTCGACAAAATCTGAAAAGCTGTTTTCGTTTTCCTCCGCTATCAAGGTTTGAGGGGAAACTATAACTCCATCCAAGAGAAACATTACCGACCCGCCCTTATTCAAATAATTTTTTATAGCACCTCGCGTGTCTTTATCTATTCCCTGGGTAGGACCCGCCACAACGAGAGCGGATAAATCTTCGGGAATTTCCGGATTTTCTTCGTTAATGGTTATGTCCCTCGTTACAAATTGCTTCTCCAACTCTTCGTTGAAAACCGAATAATCGCTAAATATGCTTTTTTCTCCGTGGCCGGAAAGAAAACCGACAATACCTTTGTCTTCTGTCGTTAATTTTTTTATGAAACTCGTCAGCTGGTATTCGAGGTCCGCAGTGCTGTTTACGAATGGCACTGATTCGTGATTATCTCCGTAAACAACAGCTATACCTAAATACCCCCTTTTTACCCGAAGCTCTTCGTTGCCCACAACATTAAACTGCACTTCCTGTATTCCGTAAGACATCGCCTCTTCGGAAATCTCAAGGCTTTCAGAGGGATTCTTTTCGGTCACATTTATATTGCCCTGGCCGTAAATTTTGTAATCCCTTAGCGTATCGTTAACTTCCCTCGAAATCGGCTGAAATTGCGGCGGAAGATCGTTGGATGAATAAACCCGTATTTCCACTTTATCATCCAAATCCGCAAGAATATCCTTAGTCGCGTTACTTAGCGTATAAATACTGTTTTCCGTTAAATCGACTCTTCCTGGCACTCTCGAACCGAAAATGTTAATCGCCACGACAATGCCTATGAAAACAGACAGCCATAACTGATAAGCCGCAAATCGCGCTTTTCTATTTCCGAATTTTCTCTTCAAAAACTGAAGATGCCCAAGTCCCATAAATATAAAGGCCGCGGAAACAAAGTACAACAAATCCCGTATGTCAATTACCCCCCTCGCCATTGATTCGTAGTGGGGCAAGAAAGAAACTTGTTCCAATATTTGGCCGACAAACGAAGGTAAACTTGCGGTGACAATCGGCGAACCTATTATGATAAAAAGAAACCCCGCAAACGCCGTCACCAAAAAGGCCGATATTTGACTTAGAAAAATCCCCGAAATAAAAAGCCCCAGAGAAATAAAAGCCGCTCCCAATAAAAAACTTGCCAGGTATTGACCGAACACAACCCCCCAATCCAAATCGCCGAATATGTCCAAAGAAAAAGGCAAGGGCAATGTGATTAAAAGACAAATTACTAAAAAAATTAAAATACCTTTATATTTTCCGATCAACAGCTCGTTCTCCCTTATCGGATGGGTAAGCAATAATTCAATCGTTCCTTCGCTTTTTTCCTGCGATATACTGCCCATTGTTATAGCTGGAATTAGGAACAGATATATCCACGGCAAAAAGCTAAAAAACGGACGAAGCGATGCCTCGCCTATCACAAACGCACTCTGAAAAAACAAAAATTCCCACAAAAGCAAAAAAGCTATGATAACTACATAAGCTGTCGGGCCGTCAAAATATCCGCGAAGTTCTTTTTTTATTATGACTAAAATATTTTTGATGTTATACATACTAAAATTCACTTGTTAACTTGTGAAATACATCCTCAAGTTTGTGCTCTTCTTCCGCAATTTTCCATATAATCCATCCGTTCGCGTTTGCGAGTTTTGAAATTGCGGGCTGTAACTCCGCGGATTCGCCGTAAATTATTCGGGCTTCGAATCTTTCGTTGCCTGTTCGTCGTAAATCAATATGTTCGGCTCCTTCCAAATTCCTCAAAGAAAACTCCACTCCATTGCCTTCAATATCGGCCACCAGCGCTTTTTCTCGATTTGCCACTTTCATAAGATCTTGAGGAGTGCCGTCAGCTACCATGCGCCCTTTGTTTATAATGAGAAGGCGATTACAAACCGCTTGCGCCTCCTGCATTACATGGGTGCTTAGAATAATCGTGCGTTCTTTGGAAAGTTTCTGTATGAGGCCCCGAATTTCCGTCCGCTGGTTGGGGTCAAGCCCTTCTGTCGGTTCATCCATTATCATAATGTCTGGCTGATGAAGTAACGCCATAGCCATGCCAACTCTTTGTTTATACCCCTTGGAGAGTTCGCCTATCGGCCTGTAAAATATATCGCTTATTGAAACTGCTGACACCGCGAAATCCATCGCGGATTTCTTTTCTGACTTCCGTATTCCCTTCAAATCCGCCGACAAACTAAGCATATCCGAAACCAGCATATCCTTGTACAATGGATTGTTTTCGGCCAAATAGCCGATATGCCTCTGCGCGCTGGTAGGGTCATCCTCGACCGATATTCCATTTACCTTCACAGACCCCGCGTCTGGATACAAAAATCCGGTGATCAGACGCATTGTCGTAGTCTTTCCGGCTCCGTTGGGGCCTAAAAGGCCGACTATCTCGCCCTTACCAACCTCAAAAGAAATGCTGTCCACCGCCTTTATGTCTCTAAAGGATTTTGTAAGCTGATTTACCGATATCATTTGGGTATAATCTTAATAATTGTATATTATACAAAATAATACATAAAAAACTCAAGGGCTTCATACTCTTTCTGATACTTTTCGCCGCGTTTGTAGAATGGTTCTTATATGCCCCTGACTAGCAAAAATACCCCCGCGGCGCCAAGAAGCACGCCGATTATTAAATAAATTTTTACAGACATAAATTTTACGCGAAATATTAGAATGACCTTTCGTTCATTATATTACCACATTCGCATACTATAAAACTGTGGAGAAACAAAAATCCGATCGCGTGATCGGATTTAATTTATTGCTACGGCCACAAGGGCCTTGTCGTCGTCCAGATTGGAAATGTTTTGACTTTTAAGATCCGGCAACAAAACGCCGATATACTCACCTATCCGGAAAAAACCCTGCCTTCGCTTAAGGCGTTCCCTCAAATAATTTCTAAATCTTATGTCGAAAATAAATGGATAAATGCCGTCAGAGAAAAATAATACGGTGTCTCCAATGTTTAGACGGATCCTGCCTCTTATCAGGTATTCAAGCGCTTCTGCCTCGCCGGTTAGAGCGCCGTATGTCATATAGCCGGCTCTTGGCTTGTTCCTCACATTTTTTCTCCAATAGGTCATCGCATCCGAATCTTTACTGAAGCAATGAAAGGTTCTAAATTTCTCTAGGACCTCTACTTTATTTTCGGAAAGAAATATCGGCTCGAGGTTGATATCAAATACGATTATGCCGCAATCGCCGATCAATCCGTAATCGAGCCATTGATGCTCTCCGACTCCGCCTATCAGACCGATAGCGCCTACGCATCCGTAATAATCTTTCTCTAAATAATCAACTGTCTCCTCGTTTATTCCACGCTCGCTATTCATATCTCGAATACAAGCATTCGCTCTTAAAAAAACCTCTCTTACATCATCGTCGCCACCAGCAGATTTCGGGTCCAGCAAAGCAATCGCCTCTTTGCATAAGAGCTTTGCCGCGAGATATGCGCCCGGGTACGGATCCCTATAAGAAGTCCTCGAGATCCCATCCGCTACGGCGAGGCAAATGCCGTATGTGTTTTTTTTGTAGAAACAAAAATCCTCGTTAGGCCTTCCCTTAAAATTAGCTTCAAGGGACGAGATAACTCTTCGCGCCATAATACCTCCGCTATGGAAAAATTAAAGGATCGAGATCGATTTTTGAATTTCCGACTTGAATATTAGTTTATTGTACTATACACAAAAACTGATAAAAATCAACACCCTCTATTCGGATTGACTTTCCCTTAAAGTGCCCGCCAAAAAACCAAAAAAAACCCAAAACATTAAAGCGCCTTGCTGGATAGTCCAAAAGTAATGATCGTAGAGACCAATTAGGCACATGAAAAAAACTGAAACAAGCAACGCGTGTATTATTAAAATCCTACCGTTATCGTTGTATTTTTCCCCATTTATTGCGCCCATTAACCCCTTCCATATCAAAGAAATTAGAAATAGAACAAACGCAAAAACTCCTATTATTCCGATTTCGCTAGCTACTAAAAGATACACATTGTGTACCGGCTGATAAAGATGTAATTTTAATCCTGCGGAATTCAGCATATAATCGTTTACAAAATTACCCAGCCCTACGCCTAAAATCACGCTCTTTGCTTCACGGGAAACCGCTTCTATTCCAGCCCTGTTATAAACGGCCCTTTCTTCTATAGAATCTTCCGATACCGAACTCGCCATGAATCGCGAAGAAATTTCCGGAAAGTTAAGCGAGAAAATTATAACCCAAATAACAAAAACCGCGGCGCATGACTTTATCGCGGCAGACCTTGAATTTTTCAGACGCTTAAAAACCAATATTCCCGTGAAAAACAACCCCACCGAAACGCAAAGAAAAAATGAAGCTCCCCTCGAAAATGCGAGAATAAACCCCTGTGAAACCGCAAACATAACCGCCACTCCCGCCAAATTACGATATTCCTGTAACTTCCTTGAAATCCATTTTACCTTTTTGCCGTAACTAACGGATTGTTTTGTTTGAGTTTCGTTACTGCTGATTCTTTCCGAAATTAAAATGTACAACAGTAGCAAAATGCATAACCCAAAAAATCCGGCAAGAATATTGGGGCTCGGAAAAGTCCCGTACGCTCGTATCATGCCGATATATTCTCCTAGCGGCTTCAAAAATGACACCGGCTCAAGCACTACCTTGATTTGCGCCACTTCTCTCATCCCTATCTTTAATGGACTTTCATGGAGTTTTGTAAGGCCAAGAGATTCCTGCCTCGCGAATTGAAGCAATGAAATAACCGCTTGGAAAACTCCGCTTGCTAAAAAAATGCCCGCGGCCCACTTGAAAGAAATTTTCCGGTAATTGTTTTTCTTATCCTTCTTGAATCCAAAACTTACGGTTGTTGCTATGTATAGAAAAAACAGCACAAAACTTAACAGTTTCAAAAATCGGTAAACTCCGTAATCCAAAAGTTCCGCGTTTGAAAGCGAAAACCCCGCGAACGCGACAAATACGGATAAGAATATAAGAGGCCATTTAATGGGCTTTAGCGGATTAAGAGTGTACTTCCCGCAGGATATCAGCCTGAATAAGGCAAGACCTAAAACGGATATTAAAATAAGGTCTGTCAGATAAAAAAATGCTGAATTCCACTCCACAAATTTATCCGGCTCGGTTATCGGAGAGTGCGGCCCAAACAAAAAACTCCTTGTTTGAAAAGGAATGCAAAAAATCAAAACGAAAAACAAAAATTTTTCGGTTTTCAAAAGCATAATCCGCCGCAAAACGCCGTTTCAAAAAAAATGACTGCTCTAAACTTCCCTACCCCAAGAAATTTTATTCCAGCTCCTTTCGTGAATGTAATACAAAAACATTTTTATGATCGCGTCTAGAAATCCCGCGCCTAGTGAAAGCATAAATTCACCCGTAAGGACAAACACAATAACCGATGTTGTAACGCTCGCGATAATTCTCCAGCTTATTGACTTTATAACACTCCTTTTTCCGCTTTCTTCCATATTCGCATAGTAACATTATTTTATACAAAAAACAGGGCTTTTAGCCCGTTTATCTTGCTATTCGAATCTCTAAAGAACCGAAGCTACATCATCGCGATACCTGCAATAATCGCAATTTGGGGATGATTTTGGCGCATTCTTTTTATCCAGACACGCTTTTGCGTCTATTACCGCCCGCTCTACCCAAGCATCATTACCTTTGTATGATATCAATGTAACATCGAATTCAATTCTGCCATCAAACGCTTTGACATCCGTACGGCCATTGCAATATACGAAATACCCTAAATCTGATACTTTCTCGACATTCTTCCGCAAAAGCCACTGATAAATCTCCATCTGCCTCTTATAACTATCCTGCCATTCCATATCCAGCTCGGTAATTTTTCCTTCCTTACTTGTTGCTTTGTAATCAACGACCATATATTCCCCGTTTTTATTCTGCCATAAATCATCTATTGCCCCCGTTACGATAAAATTACTCGGCTCGTGAAAATACTCCACTCCCGTAAAATTATTGCGCCAATCGTCCAGTTTTTTGTGCGCCGCCGGAATCGCATTGATTCCGTATGCCTCCATCAAAGGATGCCTGCTGACGCGCGCCCTGTGGATATCAAACTCTTTCTTCAGCAGTTTATCCACGGCGCTGTTTATTGAAAACGGATACCCCGGAGGACGATCCACCCCAAGACGCCGATCAATATAAAAACAACGCGGACATTCAATATACAGTTCCAATTTTGAACGGCTCAACCTGAATGCTTGTTCGCTTTCAGGGTTATAAATATTCCTTGACCGCTTTCCACGATAATAATCCGACATAAAAATTTACCTGCTAAAACCGCTTCTAACAAAACTTCGATTTTGGACTATTTGTCCTTATTCTCCGGAATAAATTCAAGCGACAACGAATTTACGCAGTGCCGGATGTTTTTTCCCGTGAGATGCTCCCCTTCGAATATGTGGCCCAGATGCCCGCCGCAATTATTACAGCTAATTTCCGTTCTCTTACCGTCTGGGTCGGGACTCCTTTTTATTGATCCCGGAATTTCGTCGTCAAAACTCGGCCATCCGCACTCCGCGTCGAATTTGTCCTTTGAATTGTAAAGCTTCGCCTCGCACCGTTTGCATATATATGCGCCTTCCTCAAAAAAATTATCGTACTTGCCCGAATGAGCCGGTTCGGTTCCCTTGTTTTCTATTATGTCTTTTTCCTCTAGTGTTAATGTATTCAGTTTCATTTTGAAATTTATTTAAGTATTAATTTCTTTATAAATATTGCATCCGATTTTTAAGAATT
>Ga0155225_103_pt2 | contig 39897 bp, 39 predicted proteins | sample RifCSPhighO2_02_FD_106193 | JGI IMG/M metagenome (GOLD analysis project Ga0155225, IMG submission 106193) | Candidatus Spechtbacteria bacterium RIFCSPHIGHO2_02_FULL_43_15b | reverse complement strand
CTGCCTCCCTGAAGAATTTGCGACACCTCTAAGAATTGAGAAACTGCCGGAAAAAACGCGAAAAAAACCAGTATTGAAATTATGCTTATTTTAATATGCCGCCTTGCTCCTAAAATCGCCGCGAAAATTCCGCCGAAACAATTTTCTAAAATCTTATTGCAACTTTTCGGTAAGAACAGAACCGCGAGACATAACAAAAACACCGGCGCCGCCCCCACCCATATCCCGCGCGTGCCTGAAAATATTATAGACATCAGGTAAAGCGCCGAAATAACACCAAAAAAAAGCTTCCTCGCGCCGCGCTCTTTTTCTGCGACAAAATAGGCAACGGCTATCGGTATTGAAATGAGCATTGACAAAGCAAACGAGTGAGAATCGGGAAATACGGAAAATATCCGTAGTGTGGCATCCGCGTCTTCATAGTAAGAAAACCAAGTATTCGAGTAACTAAGCAAATCGCCAAGGTTATTTCCGTAAAAAACCGGAATTACATGAGAAGCCCACCACTTCCAAAAAACGAAAAGCGGCAAAAATAGCGTCGCGATAAACTGGCCGTAACCTATGAATAACGCTGAGAGCGAACCGGCGAACGCAAATTTCATTATTTCCATAATATCCTCCCTGTTTTTTACTGCCGCATATACAACAAAAAAAAGCGCGGAGATATTAGCCAGAAAAATTATCTTTTTTATTCCGTATATCGGCTGTTCGGAAACAAATAAAGATGCGAACCCTATCAGAAAAAAAACCGCCAGAATCAAAAAAAAGTGATTTTTCAAACACGAAAGCAAGAGCGCCTTTGATCTTCGAACCGCCGATTTCCCGTCTCCAAGAAAAACCCAAACGGATTTAAGAAACAAGACGAGCAATACTACTCTCCAGCTCGACATTGAATCGAAAGAGTCGGACACGGCGAGTGAGACGAAAAAAGGAATCGAGAAAACAAAAAACTTCAAACCCTCTTTGAGCGAAGAAAAAATTGAAAATATTAAAATCGCGGCAAGAAGAAACAGGGAAAATTCTCTAGGTATAAAACCCGCGGACATCAAAAAAACACTTGCCATTTCGAAAGCTATAAGCGCGCTAACTGGGGTTAAATGGCTGTTTATAAAATTTCTGAACTTCATAGAGTAAAATTTTTTACCAGCTTTAGGAACTCCCCCCACGAACGAACTTCTTCATATTTATCCTCATTCAAATCCAATCCAAAACGATTAAACAGCACGGGATATGCCACGCTTTTTATGAAAAAAAGCACTTCTATTTTATCATCCAGAAAAATATCCGACTTGAGCCGTTTTGCCTCCACTGCTTTATATTTATCGTCTCCTACAAAAATTATTCTGCGTTCCGGTATGTGCTCCAGAATTCCCTGGACTTTCAACCAAGATAACGCGTAATCTTTGTCGTGATCTCGACGGGATACGATGGAAAGCGTGTGCCCGGACGCTGACAATTTCTCGATACTGTTCTTTGCGTACGCCATCGGTTTAGCTTTTAGGCTCATCTTGCCGTATATTGCCTTTTTTAGATCGTAATGCAAATCTTCAGGCATAATTTTCTTTAATGTATGTATGCTTGAATATTTCCCAGACGCATCAAATCCCAACTCGCGGGCAACTCTCCTTATATTTTCGGTGTGATCAACGATAACCCCATCTAAATCGAGGCCGATATTCATATTTTGTTTTTTTGCCGTAGAATTGATTATCAAGTTATCCACATGACCCCTTGGCCTTGCCGATGTTATAAAATTTACACAACGACGAGGTGAGAGTAATCATGTACATTAAAAAAATAAAGCGTATAAGGCGGGACTCTTTCATCAAAAAATTAAGAAATGTGACGCTGTATAACAACCCCGATATATTACCATACAAAGACGCGGAGATCGAGATAGTAATCAGCGATCCGTCTTGCTTTGAACCTAGTACATTTTATGTGCTTCGAGACGGATTAAAATTCGTAAGTCTTCTAACCGACCATATAGCATCCAAACTTGGCGACTACGCGAAAATCAATACTTTAGTCGAGTACGAAGACGAATTTGGCGATGTGAATTTCATAGCTCCCCCTATCATTGAATATTCGGACTTTGGAAAATGGATGATATTGGACGGTCTTCATAGGTGCTTTATTGCCAGGCACAGAAAATTATCAATACCAGTCGCCCTTGTATCAAACGCGACAATCCCCTATCCAAACCTTGCCCTTCCTTCCGGATGGAAGAGCGTTTACATAGCAGATAAAACACCGGATGTAAAACGCATACTAAGAAGCGGACTGAATGATTTGCCGCAGACAAGATACAACTTACACAGAAATTTATCGGTGCTTGGCTCTAGGGGGTCAAGAAAATAAACCCGCGCTAAACGCGGGTTTTTATTTCAATCTAAGCAAACAGTCCAGAGTTGCCATTGCTGTATTTTGCCATGAAAATTTTCTTGTGTATTCGAGGCATTTTCTCGATAAATCCAAACGATAATTGTTGTCGTTGGATAATTTTGAAAGTGCCATTGAGATTTCTCTGATATTTCCCGGGTCTTTTATGTAAATAGCTGAATCTCCGCCAACTTCCTCGAGTGAACTGCCCCTCGATGTAATCACGGGCGTTCCGCACGCCATACTTTCAAGAATCGGCAAACCGAAACCTTCATAGCTTGAAACCCAAACAGTCGCCAGGGCTTTGTTGTAAAGAAAAACAAGGTCATCGTCATTCCGAATAAATTCATGCCATACTACCGCCTCCCGACCCATTTCTGAATTCGTATTTTTTATAACAGCGCCGATATCTTGATATGGACTGGAGTGATTTTTTCCTATTATCAAAAACTGAAAATCATCGCGTTCGCGCGCGAATTCCTTAAAGGCATCGACTGTTTTTGGCAAAAATCTGCGATTAAATATTGAACCCACAAAAAATACAAAATTATCGCCAATCCGGTATTTCTTCTTTATGCCGCTCCATTTTTCCGCATATCCGATCTCTCTAATCTTTGAAAAATCCGGCTTTCTGAAAATCGGATCCGGCGCAAGGCGTGTTACTGTAATTTTTTTCGAATTTATTTTGTAGTATTTCTCAATTTCACTTTTTGTAAAATTTGAAGGGCAAAATATCACATCTGCTTTTTTAGCGGACCGCTTTGATGCCCATTTAAGCAAAATTTTGTCGGCAAAGGACGGCCAGGAATATTCAGCCGGCCGCGCTTCGTAAATAATATCGTGGATAGTTACCGCGGTTTTGCATTTCTTGAATTTGAGTATCGGGAGAACATAATCCGGACAAAAGAGAACATCCGCCTTATCCCTAAAAACCGCCAAGGGAAGGCGCAAGTGCTTGTAAACAGCGTTGCTCCCCGCATCCAAAACTCTTATGTGGGATTCCCGTCTTTCCATATAAGGCCGATCCATTGCGTCCAAATCCTTTGGGATTTCGTTTTTGAAATAAAGAAACAACTCCAAACTAACGGGGTCTGACCCCGTTAGTTTGTACCATTCGCGCAATACATTCCAAAGATATCGGCCAACGCCGGTGCGGTTTCCTTCAAGATTATGACAGTCGATGGCGATGCGCATATGATTAAGGGTTTTAAGCCGGGTTTTCGTATTGCCCGTATTTGCATTTTAGAAAATCCAATACCCCCCTTGTCATAGCCCTAGACCACTTGCGACGGGAAGGGACTAAAAAAAATTTCAGAACTTGCTTTTCTAAAATCCAGATAGCGAGTAAATACGCGCATACTTTTTGACAAATATTGCCGTTGAATTTGGCGAGTATTAAGCTGTTTCTAGTATGGTAATAAATATACGAAGGAGAACCCTCCTTGTTTGTCGCGGAGACCTTGTGCCATACTTTGCTTTCCGGAACAACCACACACTTAAACCCCGCGTTTCTTGCCCGCACGCACCAATCAACATCTTCATAATAAAGAAAGTACTCTTCACGCATGAGACCGATCTTTTCGATCGCTTCGCGTTTTATTAAAAAAGCGGCACCGGTTACATACTGCACCCCAAAACTAACGGGGTCAGACCCCGTTAGTTTTGGCTGATGATAGGCCTTTGTCATTAGATTATTTACCTTCCCGCCATCAAACACGACTTCATCTGTCCCGTACTTATAAACTCTTGATCCTAGAATTCCAAGGATTTTGTCGCTTTCCCCAGCTTTGACCAGTTTAGTCAAAGAGTCAGGCGCAACAATCGCATCATTGTTCAGAAGAAAAACATAATCCGCGCCGCGCTCAAGGGCATATCTTATGCCCACATTATTACCTCCGGCAAAGCCAAGATTATTACTATTCCACAAGATATGAAGTATAAAACCTGAAACATTATTACTAAAATTTTTGATTTCCGCTACATCTTTTTGGTTTGACCCGTTATCCACGATAATCACTTCAAAAGTTGGATAATCTGCTTTCTCAAGAGACGCCAAACACTCCCGGGTTTCGTGCCAATTGTTCCAGTTTAAGAGAATTACAAAAACTTTTTCCGGTTTGCCTTTCATTTTGTAATTATAGCAAGCAAAAAACCGCCCCGCCAGTCCACACGGACTAGCGGGGTTATCTCTTTTCCCAAGCTGATCTGCCTTTATTTAACAAACTACGAGGCATAGATTCCTAGGCATAATAAGATTGTTTTGTCTTTATGCCGCCCCTAGAATTCAAACTAGAATGATTTTTCTCCCGACGACATAGAATCATCTCCCTGCGAACTTCCGGCTTGACCTCCGTCAGACACACTACCTGAAGATTCCGGCATTCCCGCGGACTCGCTTTTCTTGCCGCCCTTCTTCATAAAAAAGAAAAAGTAACCTCCAGCTCCCGCAACGGCTAAGCCGATCAATACCCAAAGTATAATAGGCATGAATAAATACCGACTAATCTGCAAATTCAATTATGTGCCCAAACGCGGCATATAGATGTAATTGCAAATTGAATCAATTAATTTCTTAATAAGCTCCGAATTTCGAATATAGTTTGCGAAATTTTAAGTCGAGATTATTGTAGCATATTTAATGCTGTTGTATATGTGGATAACTAATCTCATAAACCTGCGGCTAAAACGCTTTCGAAATCTTTTCCTTAAAAACTAGCATTGGAAAAATAACTACTGCTTTGATGATTCTAAAAAATCTCCTCGGCTCGATCGCAAACCTCCATAACCACTCGAGGCCCATATTTTGCATCTTCTCCGGAGCCCTAGGAATTTTTCCAGATATAAAATCGAACGATCCGCCCACGCCCATCGCTATCTTTACGGTATCGAAACTCCTCAAATGCTTCGCTATCCACAATTCTTGCTTTGGAGCGCCGAGTGCCACAAAAATTATATTCGGCTGAATTATATTTTTAATGACGAATATGGAGCGATCGCTGTCCAAATTTTCCATCGAGTAAAATTTTATGCTTGAAAACCCTTTTTCCAAATTTCTTGCGGCCACTCCTGAAACGCCGTTCCTTCCGCCTGCTAAAAGAACGCGGTTTTCAATGCCGTAATTTGCGATTTCCCACCCATACCTATACGCACCCGCGCCAATCTTATAATTCAATCTCTTGACCGCGTCGATATGCTCAAGGAATTTCCGCATAAAATCCACTCCCGTAACTCTTTTGCGTATCGAGCTTCGATGCAAAATTTTGGACGCCCACACTATTCCCATTCCGTCTGGTATACTTAAACTGGACCTGTTTATGACATTTTGATATGTGCGATTATTTCGCGCGCATATCACTATTTCGGGATTGGGTGTTACTATGTAATGCTGTTTTCCGTCATACAAAAACCTTTCCGCTTTCTTTACGGCCTGATCCAGCGTTAAATTATGAACTTTTGTACCAAGTATGTACAAAGCTGATTCTGAAAATTAAAAGTTTGAAGCTGAAAATTTTAGGCGTAATTTTCGGCTCCTTATTTTGAACTTTTGCCTTTTATTTTTACTCGCATATTCATTATATCATGTATGTAATTACCGTTGTCCCATTTTCTAAAATTCCATTCCCGGCCCCGCAAACACTGGATTATTTTTGCAATCAAATCGTGGAAGTCGGAGGAATAGTGGAAATTCTCATATCTTCAAGGAAACTCCTCGGCATTGCCGTTTCCTGTTCCAGAATATCCGACCAAAAAATTCGCATAAAAAAATCTCCATACAAACTCAAACCCATACAAAGAGTCATAAATGCCCAATGCGTTTACCCCAGGCAATACATTAAGCTTGCATTGTGGACAAGTATGTATTACTACTCCCCGACTGGCCTTATCGCAAAAACTTTGTTCCCGCAATTTTTTTCAAAACCCACGATAAAATTTCTGAAAGAAATATCCGAAATCAAACCCGCACCCGATGAAACCGAAATCAACCATGAAAAAGGCGGCGTTCCCGTACTCGCGCGGGGAAATATCGCGCAACAAATCAGTTACTTTTCAAAAAACATAGACAAGGCAATAAAAAACAAAAAATCCGTACTGTTTATTGTTCCTGAAATCTATAAAATAGATTACTACATAACCAAAATCCCTTTACTGCGGAAAGCGGCGATGGTTACCGGCAAATTAACCGCAAAGGAGCAATACGAAATATGGAAAGTGTCCATATCAAATAAATCGGTATTGATTATTGGCACAAGAGCCGCGCTTTCGATGCATATAAAAAATCTCGGGCTTATAATATTAGATGAGGAAGAAAGCCCATATCATAAATCTTTCGACCAGCAACCATACATAAACACCAAGAATTTGGCGATAAAACTGGCCGAACTATCGCGCTCAAAAATCATACTCGGATCTTATGTGCCATCCATTGAGTCCGCCTGGCAAGCTAAAAATGGAGAATTCACAAAGGCCGCGTTACGGATTCCGCGTGCTAAAAGCGGTCAAAATCGGCAGATTCGTTTGGTTGATATGCGGCAGGAATTGAAGAACGGAAACTATTCCATATTCAGTATGGAATTGCAAAAAAAATTAACTTCAACAATCCAAAACGGCGAGCAGGCAATTCTTTTTATAAATAGAAAGGGGCTTTCAACGGGTCTTTTATGCAGGGATTGCGGGCATATCGTGAAATGTCCGAACTGCGATGTCCCGATGACCTATTACAGAACCCACCCGGCGCAAAACAACCTCTATAAACTCGCCTGCCATCATTGCGCTTTAAGTAAAAATCCGCCAACCGTATGCCCGAAATGCCAAAGTTACCGCATAAAATTCATCGGCACGGGAACCCAGCGAGTCAAAGACGAACTTGAGAAATTTTGCGCGCGAAACAAACTCAAGTGTTCTATGTCAATAATCGACACACTCCACACTCAAGGATGGGAGGAACAGCAAGACAAATTTGATCTGTTTCGTCAAAAAAAAATTTCCGTCCTGATAGGAACGCAATTAATGCTGAAAACAGGCATACTCCCGAAATGCCGCTTGTGCGCCGCAATAACAATCGACCCCATGCTCGCCATACCGGACTTTAGGATGAGCGAGCGTATATTCGGGATTATACGCAAACTTATGGAAAATAGCTCATCGGAAATTCTCATACAGACATACAATCCGGAAAGTTATTCGCTTAAAAATATATTGGAAAGTTTCGGGAAACAAAACAGTTTCGAAACATTCAGCGAGAAAGAACTTGAAATGAGAAAAGTCCTGTCATTGCCCCCGTTCTCGAATATCATAAAAATCAGCTACTCGCACCCAAATCCGCAAAAAGCCGAAGGTGAAGCGAAAGTCCTCCTTAATAAATTAAAACTTCAAGCCGAAAATTGCCGTATTCCAGCCGTAGATTACGACATATTGGGTCCCGCGCCCGCCTTCGTTTCGCGGCAAAAAAATAGATATATTTGGCATATTATGATAAAATCCAAAATACAAAACCTGATTTTAAGAAACAAGTTACTGCGCGTCGTTCCGAGCGGCTGGAAAATCGACATCGATCCGATTGAAATATTGTAAATCGGGGACTGTTCAGGATTTGTTTAGGTTTTAATTCTTACATCTATGGTAAAATCCGTAGTCCAAGATCCAAACCCAATACTTCACAAAAAAACTCCACCAGTAACCAAGTTTAATTCGGATGAATTTAAGAAACTTATAAAGGATATGAAAGATACCCTTGCCAAAGAAGATGGCTTGGGCCTTGCCGCTCCGCAGATCGGAGAATCATTAAATGTTTTTGTGATACCAGATGATATCGCTCCCGTCGCGAAAAGCCGGGCGATTCTTTCGCCTATTATAAAACCGGAAAAGCGCACGGTTTTTATAAATCCTGAAATCCGCTTTTATTCGAAAAGCACAGAGGTTCTCGAAGAAGGATGCTTGAGCGTAAAGGGAATATACAGAGAAACGCCGAGGTCTTTCAAGGTAAAATTAAAAGCCCGCGATGAGAGGGGTCATAAATTTTCTGTTTCTGCCGAGGGCCTTTTGGCAAGAATATTCCAGCACGAAACGGACCATCTCAACGGAATTTTGTTTATAGAAAGATTATAAAATATGCCTGACAATCAAAAACTAAAAATTGCTTTTTTTGGCACTTCTGAATTCGCTTCAATTATTCTTCAAAAACTTATAAACTCTCCGTATAAGCCATCTTTAGTTATCACCCAACCCGACAAACCCGCCGGCCGAAAACGAAAAATCACTTTTCCGCCAGCCAAAATATTAGCCCAGAGGCATAATATTTTAGTAGAACAACCTCTCAATTTGGACTCATCTTCGCTTGACGCGCCCGACTCCGAACCATACGCGCTTTTTATTGTCGCCGCTTACGGCCAAATAATACCGAAGGGAATTTTAGAGATGCCCAAATACGGAACCTTGAATGTCCACCCGTCGCTTCTTCCGCGATGGAGAGGCCCTTCCCCGATACATTACACATTGCTAAACGGCGATAAAAGAACGGGAGTCACTATAATCCTTATAGACGAAGACGCTGATCACGGCCCTATAATCGCGGCTGAAGAACTACAGCGCGATATATCAAATATGAAATATCCGGAACTTCACGATATGCTCGCCGATCTTGGATCTGTACTTTTAATTCGCGTAATTCCCGACTGGATACTGGGGAAACTTAAAACCATCGAGCAAGACCACGAAAAAGCCACTTATTCAAAAAAAATCAAAAAAGGAAACGGACATATTAATTGGTCCGAGTCAGCCCTGCAAATAGAAAGGATGATAAGGGCATTCACTCCGTGGCCCGGAAGTTTTACATTTTTTGGAAACTTACGGATCAAAATACTAACCGGCCACGCCAACAATTCATCTCTTAAATTCCGGCCCGAAGAAGCCGGAAAAATTCTGTCTAACGGTGTCGGTATTGTCGTACAGACCGGCTCGGGAGTTTTTACCATAGAAAAACTTCAACCCGAAAGCAAGCAGAATATGTCCGCTAAAGAATTCCTTAACGGCTACCCCCGAATTATAGGCGCAAAACTTAATTAGAAAAAATCGTGCGCCCCTCTATTGCCGCATTAAAAAAGAGCCCTCAAAAAGAGCTCTTTTTTAGAATTTCCCTATTCTTCAACTATAAGAGTCCCTTTCATATCCGCATGACCTTCTCCGCATAAAACAGAGCAAAACATATTGAATACTCCGGATTTTGACGCGGCGAAATCGATCGTCATTTCTTCGTTAGGATTCAAAACCGCATTTATTCCAAATTCCGGAATCGCCAAACCGTGCTTTACATCTTGGCTTGTAACTTTCAATCTAACCATATCTCCCTTTTTAACGGTTATTGTTGCCGGTTCAAAGGAAAATTGCTTTGCTATAATTGAGAACTCCTTGACCATATCGCTATCCGCGTCGCCTGCCGGCATTTCGCCAGTTTCGCCAGCGTCTTCTTCGTTTTCCGTAATATCCGTTTCCGTATTAGTACTGTTTTCTTCGCCTGCATCGTTTTCGGAAGAGGGAGAGGTTTTCGCATTTTGCAGATAAAAATACACGCCTACGGCCGCAACTCCGATAACAACAAATAATGACAAAAAATTTTTCATATATTTACGCTGAATTTTTCCGTAAACCCCCCCGTTCAAAAAAATATTCAGCAATGGCTACTGCGCCTAAAATGATAAAACAATTTTAACGCCGACCTTGATTTCGTTTTGAAATTGAAATGAATTTCGCTATTTATTGTAATACTTGTTTATAATACAAGAAAATGTGGAAATCAAAAAGAGGCACTTACGCCTCTTTGTAAAAATTTCATTAGTGAACGCCGCTTTCGCCTTCCTTGTCAATTCCAAATCCATACTCCGAGGCCAACCCATTTCGCGAATGCCCCCACTTCGCATTGTTCGCGGGCGTAGGGAACACGCTTTTGGGATACTCGTAGACATCCGCGCCTCCCGCGTCAATCATTATTCCTATACTTCTCGACGCGGATCTCGTATCCTTGCACTCCTCGCTCACATTTCCCATTCCGCTTCCGTAATCCGAATCGGACCTATACAAATCGTTTCCGCCATTATCCACGAAAAGTCCTATGCCGTTGCAGTTTGACGCTCCCGCGCTTAGGTTGGGAACTCCGTATATCTCGTCCCCCGCTTCGTTTATAAATACCCCGACGCTGAAGTCGTGGCCCGATCCAAGACCAACATGATAAGGCGTTCTTTTTAAGTTGTATTCGTCATTTCCCAAACCTAAATCCGCATGAATAGCCACCGCGTAGTGAGCGGATCCTCCCTGCATATACCAGCAGGCGTCGTATTTGTCGCTTCCCTCTCCGTCCGACAGCAAACCTACGCCTTGCCAATACGCCGAACCCTGCGTAAATGTGCACGCATCGTATATGTCATCTCCGGACAAGTCCCGTAAAATTCCGAAACCGCCGGACCCAAAATTCTTTACCTTGCCTTCGCCCCTGTAACCGTACCCAACCCCCTGACAAAAGCTCAAATTGCCTTTGTCTTTGAGCTGTGCGCTGTAATAAAGCGGAATGCCTCCTTTTTCCGAATCCCCGTGATCGCAGACATACGAATCCGCTCCGGACTTATCCAGAGATATTCCTATTCCTTTTACAAATCCCAAACCTTGAGAATACGAGAATGAAGATCTTTTATCGTTTCCGTCCCCCGAAGTTATATGCAAACCTATTCCAAACTGCGCGAAACCCTGCGAAGCGGATTCTGATGTAAATATATTATCCCCACCCTGATCCAGCTGAACTCCCACTCCAATATGAGCGTAACCCTGGCTACACCTTAGGGACTGGTACGAATCATTGCCGCTACCCATATCAAAAAGCATACCTATGCCGTTTCTCCCCGCCCCCTGCCTACATTCGTCGGACATACTTACATTACCCAAGCGCGTGTTTCCGCTGAATCTTCCGAATTTATCGGAAGGCGGAAGTCCCTCCCTGTCGTATGCCGTGCCAAATTCTTCGTAACCATAAAAATCGTTCCCTGAAAGATCTATCGCTATGCTTACCGAATTCTTTGCTGATTCATTCGCTCCCATGGGCTCAAGGTATTGGTCATCGCCGCCAAGGTCTATGACTAAAAGTAAATCTCTTCCCTCGTCCCAATACTTGTGATTCGTCGAATCGCGGATTAAAATCCAGCCAGCTTCGGTCTTTAAGCTGTACTCGACATTTTCCATATTCCAAAACGCTTCCCAGCGTATGTTTTCTATGGAAAACGCGATTCCAGCCGCCGATTTGTAAAGGTCCTTGCGCCCCCCTCCCGCACCTAGCAAATAACTCCTATCGTCGCTATTTAGCAGGTCCGGCTCCTGATCTGCGGTATTCTTTATAATTATCCCTCCGCCGTAATTAAACCACCATTCCGGATCGTGATTCCCTTGAAGTTCTCCGTCCATTTTTTTTCGCGCTTCCATACCGCCAAATATGCTCCAAAGCAAAGGCGTTATTGCAATTTTTAGTTCTTCCGGAATATCGCCTGAAACCTCGCCGCATCCTCCCGCCGAATCACAAATCGCATTGATCGCCTTATTGAAATCTCCAGGCAAATTTCCTTTTGTATATGGCTCGATGCCATAGATATTGTCGCCCGATAGCAATGCCGCGTACGATAATATATCGGCAACCGGATGCGCCTGTTCAAGATAATAATCCAGCTCTGATGCCGTGTTTTTATTGAAACATCCCGCCCTACTCGGGTTTTTCCATACATCGTCGAACCATGCCAGCTTAAATTCGTCGCTTAAAACCCCCGCCGCGTAATAGTCGGATTTAAGAAGTTCGTTGCCCTGAAATCTGAATAAATTATCGTTGAGTCCCATCTCGGTAAGACCGTCGTATAAAATTGAACCGTCGCCCGGATACTTACAGGCAACGGATTCGAATTTTGCGTCCCAAACAGTCCCAACAAAAATTTTACCGGTTTCGATCCCCGCATTAACGCACGATACTGAAAAAACTAAAATAGCCAGCAATGCCAAAAACAGCCGAATCTTTTCCACGACCATATCACTCTCCACTAATCGATTTTCAAAGACCCGATAGCAATTACACAATAAACCAATACCAGAAAAATTTCAAAGAAAATCACGGTAAATTAACTAACAAAAAAACGAGAACTTATCTCGTTTTATTACATGGGCCATCTCATAGTCGGAAATGGCGGGTACTCTCCGCCCACCATTTTATAAAGATCCTGTATTGCGTTCCTTAATTTGGTTTTTTGCCGCTCCCCTTCCGGAACTTGCGGCAAACTTTTGAACCAAAAAAGAGAAGTTAAAGCTCTAAGAAATGCGCCTGCCGGAGTTTGCGAGATATGCAATGGGGGCTCGAATATTGTCCGCTCGCGCCCTCCTTCACTTGCAATAATATACACCTCTGGATGTCCCATCCTGTTTAGGTAGTGCGACATGGTGAATTTGGTTTTACCTAAAATGGTTTGAAACCCGAATTCTTCGCTATAATCCCATTTAAGCCCGCAAGATCCTTTCGCTTTGCCGGTTTGATCTACTAAAATTTCAAGGATTACATCATCCGACAAGTCAAAAAAAGAATTCCCTAACGAATTTGCGGCGTTTTGCATTTTTTCTTACTTCCAAAACCTTTCTTCTTTTATCATCCACCCATTTGGCGATAAGCGATTTTTGACATTCTCTATCATGCCCGGATGGCCGCAAACATAGATTATGGTATCTTTGATTTCTAATCCCCAAGAACCTAGGTATTTTTCGATTATTCCGTTTACTCTTCCAGTTTCAGATATTCCGAGTTTTCTAATGTTCGCGTTTCGGGGGTCATCCGGCCTGCTTATTGTCCTAACATAAGCGGCTAAAACATCTTCCGGCCATTTACCGCTTAAATCTAAAAGTTCATTGTCGTATCCGAATTCATTAAAATAACTAGCGCCGTGAAGCACGAAAAATTTAGCATCCCTACCGCCGGTTTTCCTGTAATCCCTAATTATGCTGACAAACGGCGCGATTCCTGTGACGGTAGCCACCATAACTTGATTTTTGTATTCCGGTTCAAAAATAAAAATGCCTTTTGCTTCCGGAAGTACCTGAAGCATATCCCCTTCTCTTAGCCCATAAAGCAGGGGTGTCAAATTTCCGCCTCTATCCCTGGAAACAAGCTCCACAAAAATTTCTAGATTTTTTTCATCCGGAGCTGAAACTATCGAATAGGGCCTTAAAGCCGGCCTTTTACCCGAATCTATGACCCAGCTACCGTTGGAATCAAAGAGTCCCAATGTTAAATATTGCCCCGCCTTAAAACTGAATTGTCTGCGGTTTTCTCCCAAATCAATCCGCAAACAAAACAGATCTTCTGCGATTTCCACGCGACTTGATATTCGCGCGGTTAGCGTCTTTTTCACTTTCGCTCCTCCTTTTACGGTTGTCAGCCGCCATATTTTCAAAGTTCCGTTCTATTAAATTTATAACACAAATTTTGAAATAAGTAAACAAAATAAAAGGCCCTATGAGGACCTTTCTAATATTTTCTCAACCGCTTTTTCGCAAGCCTCTTTAAGTGATTTTGCAATCGGCACATCTGGACAATCGTCCGATAATCTCTTAAGTATGTACCTGCCGTTTGAAAATCCCTCATCTATACCCACAACCAAATTTATTCCGCCGTTTGCCTCATACTTTGATTTCCATTCGCCAAGTTCGAATCTTGTTGTCTGCGCGTAAGCTCTTTCGCAGTAATGCGTATGCTCCCGTTCGAGCCAGCATAGTATCGCCCCGTTTTCCGCCGCCCTATTCAGATAAGCTGTTTCCCAATCAACCTGCGTGTCATAATCAAATTTTTCGCTGAAGAACTTTCTGCGCGGGCATGCGACCCTAATATCTTTATTCATGCCCCAGATCATGTAAGCCGCGTCCCGTTGCCACTCTCGAGCTCCCTGTATCGGACCCATTAGAAAAATAACCGGCTCGCTTATTTCTTTGAAATCAGGGGGCGTAATAAGCCGTGGGTCATCCCAGAAATCTTTCTTATCGTTGCCGCTCTTTCTGATAGATCTAGAGAAAAGCATAGCGGTCAATGACAAAAGTGAAATCGGAACATACGCATATATCAGTTTGTCTGGCGACAAAAAAATCCATGATGCCGCCAAAAGGCCAGCTAAAATTACTAACACGGCCGCCCTATAACGAATTTTTATCCTTAAGAATAGCACGGTGGTAGCCCAGAACCCAAAAAGAAAAAATCCGTACGCGTACGAAAATATACTTACACCGCTCTTGGCGAAGGAAAAAGCAAACATAAGCACCGCCATACCCAAGACCATCGGCAAATCTCCCTTTCGGGGTTTTGGCCGCCTCACGAAAAATACCCAGCCAATTAAAAAATATAAGACAAATTTGAAAAGACCCTGCCAGGTAAATTCAAAAAGATCCCACAACCATAACATTTCTCATGCCTCCATAATCTGGTCTAGCCGCACCAGACACGAATTTTACTGCGCGTATTTTATCATAAAACATAATAAACGCAACTATGGCAAAATGCCGATAACAAATGTAGCACGCCATTGAAAATTGACAATTATTATTAACATGATATGATACTTAAAGAAGGAATTGGGAGGTAAAAATTAAATAAAATGAGCGCGGAAAACCATGACCGAAGACAAGTCCAGTTAGAAATAGACGAAAGATTAACGGCTTCTTTAAGACAAAAAATTCGTCAAAGGGTGGAACTGGCGATACGCAATTCCATAGACCCGATCGCGATTAGCGATGCGGAGTTCCATATGCAAAATCCCGATGCGTCCCTCGAGGACTTGGTTACGGCGTTACTTGCATTTGACCCTTATTCCTTTCCTGATTGGAAAACTGACATATAATGTATGCCCTCTAGGCAGTAAAATCAAACCGCAAAATGCCCCGCTTTTATTGAAAACGGGGCATTTATTTTTCGCGCATCAAAAAAGGCGAGAACCCTCGCCTTTTAATTTGTTCTTACCTACCCTAAAAAATCGGCCCTTGCACAAAAAAGAATAGCGTCTGAAATCCTTTAGATAGTAGCGCCGGCGGGATTTGAACCCGCGATCTCCAGGATGAGAACCTGGTGTCCTAGACCGGACTAGACGACAGCGCCGCGCTGATTGAAGCCAGTTTATTTTGCCACATTTATTTGAAATAGGCAACAACGGCATTCATAGGTTCAACCTATGTGCTTTTTTAAAGATATTAACCCGGGGGTATCTCGTAATAGTTAAGAATATACTCCGCAATCTCTCCAAACAAAGGCCCTATGCTATCCGATGAAAACTTTATAATCTCTGGCTCATCTACTTTTATAAGCGCTAAAAATTTCGGGTCGTATGCCGGGCCGAAACCGATAAAGGAGTGGATTGTTTTTTCGGAATAGCCCTGTCCGTCTTCCGACGGCACCTGCGCGGTTCCTGTTTTTCCAGCGATTTTATAACCCGAAACCACGGCTTTCCTCGCGTATCCATTCTCAACCGAACTCACAAGCATTGATGTTATCTGTCCCGCGGTCTTAGCGGAAATGGGATTCCCGACTACCTCCGGTGCCACTTCTCTAATAGTCCCATCATCGTCCACTATAGCTTTGGCTATATGCGGCTTCATCATATTGCCTCCGTTTGCGATAGCGGAAAATGCCGTAACGAGTTGTATCGGCGTAACCGCGATTCCCTGCCCGAACGACGCCGTTGCGAAGTTAACATCGCGATTTGTTTCGAGAATATTTCGCACATCGCCTTCCACTTCTCCCTGCAAATCAACTCCTGTTTTTTCCCCGAATCCAAATCTTTGCACATACTCGCGAAAATTGCTATGCCCAAGTTTGCCCTCCACGAACACAACGCCCGTATTCAACGACAGTTCCAAAACATTTATCATATTCTGCTCGCCATGCGCTTCGTTATCGGAATTTTTTATTGTGTACTTGCCTATGATAACCTCCCCTTCATCCTCATATTTTGTCGTGGGCTGGATCTTACCCGCGTCTATTCCCGCGGCCATTGTTATCGGCTTAAACACAGAACCCGGCTCAAACATCTTTTGGGCTACATCGTTTAGGAAAACATCAATTCCGCTCACCTCCGAATAATAGTTCGGGTTGAATGTACCCACAGCGGCAAGCGCCAATATTTCACCCGTTTTGGGATCCACGACAACCGCTGAAGCGCTTTTTGCCTTGAGCCTTTCTTTCGTTTCCGCAAGTTTTTTTTGAATCATAAACTGAATGTTATAATCTATGCTTGTGATTATATCTTTTCCGGATTTTATATCCTCCACGGAAGAACTGCCCGGAAGTATAGATATTCTCTCCTCATTGGATGAACCTCTCAATAAATCGTCATAAAACCCTTCCAGTCCGTATTGCCCTACTCTTTCGTACTCGCTAAAACCTAGGAATCCAAGTAGATGAGCGCCAAGATCACCCCCGGGGTAATACCTTACCTTCTCTTTCCTTATATCCAGCCCAGCAATATCAAGCTCTTTTATTTCATTTATCGCGCTGTCATCGAGTCTACCCGCCACTTTTCTATACGCGTCGTCCTCCTTATTCATCTTATCCTTAAGTTCCCTTCGCACATCTTCAAAACTTACCGGCGCTGTTTTTTCTTCCGAAACTGAATTATCCCCGCCCGAGGCCGAGTCATCGCTCATGCTGGCAATTCCTGACGATAAATTCTCCTCTCCGTATTTAGGGTCTCTGTATAGATAGTATTCGTGTAAAATTGGACTAATTTTTTCTACAACTTCTTCGGAGTTACTAATTTTTTCCGAACTGGCATACAGCGCGAAAATATCCTTGTTTGTCGCCGCTAAAAAAAGTCCGGGAGTATCCCCGCCTTCGCTGAATTTATCCTGAAAAAATATATCACCGCGCAAAGAAATGGAGTTTACGAAATTTGTATGCTGACCCTTGGCAAGAGCCGCATAGTATCCCCCGCTTAACACCTGCAAATAAAAAAGCCGGGCTGAAATCCCAGCACCCCCAAGTAAAATAATAAAAAAGACGAAATATATTCGCCAAACGCTCATGGGAATTTCGAAGTTTAATTACCCAACACCAGCGGCGAGCTGGATTTTGCTTTTATATAGGAAACTTGATCTACCCGTTCAAGATTCAAATCTTTCACCCTTCTTTCGAGATTTTTTATGGATTTCGCGTCCATCGCGTATACTGAAAGGGAGTAATACTCCTGATTCAAATTTTTTATAGCGGATCGCATTTCGTCTATCGCGAATCCGTCGCTTGTCAAACTGTTCGCGCTAAACAAATAAAACGCGCCGAAAGCCAATATCGTGCCGATAAATAAAATGTCGCATATAATTATTTTTTTTGCTGATTTATGCCTTAGATTACGCATATTTTTAACTTCGCGGTAAACGCTTACGCGCTTACCTTTTCCGACACGCGCAATTTAGCGCTTCTTGCTCTGGGATTTTCAAAAATTTCTTCTGCCGCCGGCTTTACCGGCTTTTTTGTGATAATTTTAACAACCCCCCCTTCAGCTCGATTGAAATACACACCCCCCTCTAACTCCCGCGGTCGTGAGTACTTCTTAAAAGTATTTTTCACAATTCTATCTTCTAATGAATGAAATGAAATCGCCGCAACTTTTCCTCCGATCTCGACGCGATATATCGCCTCCTCCAAGCCCGCTTCCACATTTTCAAGTTCCATATTTATGGCAATGCGAAACGCCTGAAATGTCCTAGTCGCAAAATGAATACCCGGCTTCCCCGCTCTAACCCGCGGTACGGCGCGAAATATAATCCTCACTAATTCATCAGTCGTAGTTATATGCTCTTTTTTCCTCGCCATTACTATCTCTTTTGCGATTCTCCTTGAGTATCGCTCCTCTCCAAATTCGTAGATAATTCTTGCTAAACTCGCCTCCGGCCATGAATTTATAATATTTGCCGCTGTCGGCGTATTTTTTGTCCTGTCGTATCGCATATCCAGCGGCTCAATATTCTGAAAGGAAAAACCCATTCCGCTTTCGTCTATCTGCCACGACGACATACCAAAATCAAAAAGTGCCCCGTTTACCTTATAAAAATCGTATCCTTCGCTTATTTTCCGTATATCAGCAAAGTTGCCATGATGAATTATGAATCTCTCCCCCACTCCCATATCTTTTGCGCGCGCCCGCAATCGCTCTACCATATCCGCGTCCCTGTCTATGCCTATAAGTTTGCCGTTCGGAGCGGTCATTTTAAGTATTGCCAGAGCGTGCCCGCCTTCCCCGACTGTGCAATCTATGAAATTGTCTCCGGGTTTCGGATCCAAATATCGCAGAATTTCGTTTAATAGAACGGGGATGTGCATAATCTTATTAAACATTCGGGATTAAAAATTTACGCGTTCGTCACCTCGGCAGAACTAATTTTAACCTCGAATCTTAAAACTTAAATCTCATCATACTCCGAGCTCCCCCAATCTTTCCGCTATATTCCCCGCTTCCTTTTCGGTTCTCGATTTATACTCGTTCCATATACTTTCATCCCAAATCTCAAGGCGGTTCAATACACCCGTCACAATAACTTGCTTCTTTAACTTTGAATATTCTTTCAAATAATCCGGCACAAGTATTCTTCCCAAACTGTCGAACGATACATCCATAGCGCCCGCCAGTATAAGGCGTATAAAACCTCGCGCATCCCGTTGGCCAAGCGGCAAGGTCTTTAATTTTTCTGAAAGATCATTCCATTCCTTTTCTGGAAATACAAAAAGGCAGTTATCCAGACCTCTTGTTATAATCGCTTTATTGCCAAGTTCTTTTCTGAATTTGGAAGGAATAGCAAGGCGTCTCTTTTCATCTATTGTATGTGAATATTCTCCGATTAACATACTTTCGTATTACCACAATTATCCACAATTATCCACTTACTTCTAATTTTAGTCCACTAACCGCTGGGGGTCAAACATAGTTATCCACAAACAAAAAGAGAGGGTGTACCCTCCCTTTTTGTTTGGGCTCGTTTATATCTGCGAAAAACGATCACTTTTTACTGTTTTTCTTTTATGATTTGCGCGTTAGTAGCTTTGTATTTTTCCTTAGTTCATAAAAATCTCGAACTGACCAAAGCGTACGAAGAATTTACTGCCCAAAGTTGATATTTCAAACTAACCTAATTATTTGGAGTATTAGCATCTTTCACTTCCACCTTACTCCACGGTACTCCAATTTTTGGCAAAAGCCATCTGTCTAGTCCCCACCATCCCGCGGTTTTCCAAGAAAGTATCAGAATGATAGCTAACGAATACATTATAGGATTGACCGAGGCGACTCCCGAAAGCATAAAATTAAGATTCATAAATGCTCCGGCCGTAGCGGCAATTCCCACGAAAGCCCCCAATATAAGAAGCATGCCGACTAAAAACTCTCCCCAGGCAACAGTAGGCGCAAACCAAGTTTGCGCGTTTACCTCCATTAAAAGTTGGATAAAGCCCCTGTACCAGCCATACACAATCTCGGGATGCGCCGGCGGCTCTGGCACTTCGACAACTCTTTGCCAAAATGCAAGAACTGATTCCGGTCCCCAAGGATTTGCGCCTTTACCGCTTATCTTTTCCCAACCCGCGCTTAGCCATCCCCACCCGAGATACACTCTCGCGATAAGCCAAACTATACTCCATATCCCGACTTCGGAAAAAAGCTTTCTTGAAATTGTCGGGTCTTTCACTATTATTTTGTAAGAACTAAAAATACCCATAATATTGTGTATTTTACAACGCTAATATTTTCGGCCTTTACCATATTAAGTTGAGTATAGCAATTTTTGAATAAAAATAAAAGGGGGTTGGGGGGAAGGAATTTTTGCCAGCTCTCGCTTCCCGCCGCCGAATTTTATGCCAACGAAGTTTGCGCGCCGCCCCGATTTCAAGTTTTTCGTTCCGCTTCGCGAACTACAAAAATCATTCCGATTTTTGTTTTGCCGGCAAATTATTTTTCATTTTTTTTATCTCCGCATCGGATAACCCAACACGGAGCAAACGACGAGAAAAATTTTTTATCTCCGATTCGCTAGCGGGTCTTTCAATACTATTGACTATCTTACAAATTCGTCCCGTTCTTCTATCAAAGATCATTCGTTTACCAAGATATGATTGACATATATATGTGTCATAAATTTCAATAGCTGATGGGCGGTACGATGGATCGAACTCTTTATCTCCTGCTTCTAACAATCTTCTAACAGTTTTTGGCCACTCCTGTAATCGTTTATCGGATAACATGGCGATTACTTCTTTTAGCGAATAACGCCCGCCTTTCAAGCGGTCAAAAGCAATAATTGCTCTATCAATAATATCTCTATATTCATCAACGAAAACTCTCTTTGATATTTCCTGCCATAGCGAATCGCCTTTTTTCTCATTCCAATTTCTTAGATATGCCAAGTAATCATACGGACCACCGTCTTGACTTAAAAAAATATTGTATGTATATAGACTATAATTAGATAGATAATAACCAGGCTCTGCTTTCAATGCAATAATTTCGTCTTTGGCTCGGTTAAGCGCGCTTTCTCTTATTAACCTCATATATTCCCTAAGTAGAAAGGCCTTTTCTTCCGGATCCTTTGCTGATTCGTACCTTTTGTATATTTCGTCTTCAGATTCTCTTTCAAACCCCAACAATCTTTCACCGATTATACCCCGATTTAGTTTTTCTCGAACATCAACACGCATTCCACTTTGACCATAAAGTTTTGGACCTAAAATTCTATTCTTCTGATGTTCTCGTTCGTGTGGAACTGTGGATGCATAATAATCCGGATTCGTTGTTGCATAATCATTATTCACTACCAAATAGAAAACTGGTTCTTTATCCCTGCTTTCTGCGGCGAAACCACCATACATAAATCCCGGAATGGGTTCTAGTGATTTTCTATAAATTCTACCGGCATTAAACCCAGAACATGATATCTCCACCGACATTGGTCCTACTTTAATACTAAAATCTTCTGCATCGGCTTTGGTAAAATTTATTCCAGTTAGTCGTTTTACTAATGCAATATCATCGGGATATTTTTCTCGAATTTCCCGCACTCTTTTGTGTTGGGTAATATAACCATCAATCAATTGTTCCGCAGTACTAATATGCGATTCCGCAAAACCATAACTTGAAGCAAATTGACCAATTATGCCAACCAGTTCTTGCTTGGAAATATCTGGGTTTGCCTCGATCTTTTCTTCAATAGTCGTCCTACACAACGCCCACGCCTCTCTCTGTCTGTATAATTTATCTTTGAATGCGGATACTGCCTCCCTTCGTTTTTCTTTGGGAACCAACCATAATTTTCGTACTTCCTCGCTGGGGTTAAAACGCCCTTCAATCGGAGGTACTCTTTGCAAAATGAAGTCCATTGCTATCGTTTGAGATGTTTCTTTATCAGCATCTGAAATTTGTTCCGGTTTTTGAACCGGTTTATCAATTTGCAAATTACCTTCAAAATTTTCCATAGTTTTTATTTTATCAACTCCTCAATTTCCTGTCTGATGGGCGCTGTAGGATTCGAACCTACGACCCCTGCAATGTGAATGCAGTGCTCTGAACCGCTGAGCTAAGCGCCCTTGTTTATCTCCCTTTTCGCAAAAAGAGAGTCGAAAACTCTCTTTTTATTTCATACCACAAATTTTACTTAGACCCTAGATCCCTCCGATGCTACAAAGCGCCAAGTTTATTTATCAGCACCTCGTGGGGCCTTTCCAGTATATCCCGCAAGAAACGGTCAAGCATCTTATGGCGATAATAAAATTCATCCGATGACATAAGGCTGAATTGTATTTCGCAACCCACTTCCGCCTCCAAATGCCTTAGAAATTTCTGAAATCTTTTTTCCGAAACATCATCCGCAACCATCAGAAGATCCGTTCGCGATAATTGCCTGTCAACGCGAAGGAATATACCGGAAAGCACAAGCATCTTAACTCTCCCCAACCCCTTAGAACGACTTAGAATTCTCGACTTTGACGCGGGAGATGATTTAAGAACCAAATCCCGAAGTTCATTAAAAAATACGAAATGAGGATTGATAAAGTAAACTTTCTCTATAACTTCCTTTTTTCTCCTTCTTTTTACTATAGATATCTTGGGCTTTTTATTTTTTTCTTTTTTGACAACCCTAACTTCTCTCACTATAATTTTCTCTTCCTTCTTCGAGTAACTCTTAAGAAACCCCGCTAATCTTAACTTCTCCAAATTGCTTTTCGCCGCGCTTATATCAATCTGCGCCCTAGACCTCACTTCCGAAGCGGTGAACTTAAAACCGTCGTTGCGTAAAAACAATTTAAGTAATTTTACCTTTGCCTCGGATTCAAACAATAGTTCTAAACTTTGATCTGACATTTAATGGATTCCCAGCTTCTTTGCTTCCCGGATTATTGGAAACGCAATCTGAAGATAGAAAATAAACGCGTAACATTATTCTATTAAGTATATATTTTACGCCATAAAAAAGTCAAACCTGGTTTTCCACCAGGTTTGACTTTTTTAAATTTACTGCGGATATTTACTTCAATGTAACCTTTGCTCCCGCCGCTTCGAGTTTTGCTTTCATCGCCTCCGCTTGTTCTTTTGTTACGCCTTCTTTCACCATTTTTGGAGCGCCTTCAACTAAATCTTTTGCTTCCTTCAATCCAAGCTCCGTAACTTCCCGCACCGCCTTAATTACTCCAATTTTATTTCCGCCCATCTCTGTCAACTCAACATTGAATGAAGTTTTTTCCTCTACAACCGCCTCTCCCTGACCGGGTGCTCCTCCTGCCATCATCGCTACCGGTGCCGCGGCTGAAACTCCAAATTTTTTCTCAAGAACCTTCACAAGCTCCGATAAATCAAGTACCGACATTTTCTCGATTTCCTCGACAAGTTTCTTGAATTTATCCGGAACCTCAACTGTTTCTTCTTGTGTTTTTTCTTCTGGCATAATTGTTAAACCCAAAGTCCAAAACCTCAATGCCCAATCTTATCCCGAACTCCGAATGCCAAATTACTTTAGTCATTAAGTATTTGGGTTGCCGATTGGCCATTGGTCATTGGCTATTGGTCATTATTTATGAATTATTTTTTGGATATCGCGCTTAAAACTTGCACTAATCCCCTAATATTTCCGGCAAATACATTGACGATGCCTGAAATCGGAGAATTTATGCTTCCAACTATTCTTGCTAGCAACTCTTCCCTGGATGGCACTTCGGCAAGGGCTAGTATTTTATCCCTTCCCGCGAATTTATTCTCAAAAATTCCCGAAAGAATTTTGAGATTTTCCATATCCTTTGCGAATTTATTTATAATCTTAGCCGGCAAAATTTCATCTTTATACCCTATTACGACACCGATTTGGCCTTCAAGTGATTTCGTATCCGCGTCTATACCGGAATCCTTGAGACCCATGCCCAGCAAGGTCTTTTTGATAACCTTAAAATCTATCCCTTCTTCGCGCAGTTTACTCCTTAATCCTTCAAGAACCGGCACGGTCAGGCCTTTATAGTTGACGAAAATGACGAGCTTGTTCTTTGAAAGTTTTTCCTTTATATCTCTTAATATTTCTTCCTTTTTTTGTCTGCTTGTTGCCATAGTATGATAAAGTTTATTTCTAATAAAAAATCCGTGTTTCCACAGATAAAAGATAAATCAGCTTTCTATAAACCCCAAGGTGGGGCGGGATAGAATAAGCCGATTTTCCTGCACGGGATATTTGAGCCATCGAATGTCCGCTTCAGCTCTACTGGGCTGTTAAATACTCGATTTTATTATCCAAGCAAAAATTTGGAAAAAATTTGCACCCGTGGTCTATGGATAAATACACTGTATATTACCGCAAAGAATAAGTCAATACCTGTAAATAAAAAGCGCGGAGTTATCCGCGCTTGAATTCAAATTACCTGACAGCTTCGTACCCGCCCGGGTATCCTCTTTTTGAAAAAACTATCTGCCATTGCTGAGCAATCCTTGCGCGAAAACCTCCCGCGCAACTTAGCAAATAGTATTCAAACATCCTATAAAATCTTTCACCGTACATATGTTTGACATTATCCCAGTTTGAAACAAATCTGTCGTGCCAAGCCATTAAGGTCTTGTCGTACGACGGACCAAAGCTATGCAGATCTTCCATGATAAACAAATCTTCTGCGGCCTCTCCGAGTTGTTTTATGCTGGGAGCAATCCCGCCGGGAAATATATATCTATTTATCCAAGGATCCACGGTTACTTTGGATTTATTAGCGCCTATCGTATCGAGTAAAAATAAGCTCCACTCTTCATCGTTTATACAATTCGAAACTTCGCGCATCAATCTTCCGTGATTCTTATGCCCAACATGCTCTATCATCCCGCAAACCAATACTTTGTCGAAATACCCAGGAAACTTTCCTGATAAATCCCTATAGTCCAGGTAAATAATTTCAACAGGCAACCCTTTGCAGAATTCCCGAGCGTATCTTATCTGCTCCTCGGATATGCTCACGCCCACAACACTGCATCCAAATCGCTCTGCCGCAAATTTCGCGAACCCTCCCCAGCCGCACCCGATATCGAGTACCCGATCTTGACTTTGAAGATTGAGCTTCTCGCATATCAAACGCAACTTTTTCTCTTCCGCTAGTTCGAGAGTTTCGCACTCCGAAAAGTATAGGGATGTGTACTGATTATACGGGCCAAGAAAACCCATATATAACTCGGGGCTAAGATCGTAGTGTCTGTCTATAACAGTTTTCGCCCTCGACCTCGATTGCATATTTAATAGCTTTGCTTTGGCAAGCTGTTTTATAAGCTCGAAATTAAATCCCATTTTTCTATCCATTCCCTCGCTTATAATTCTGCAAAAAAATTGATCGAGCCGCTCGCAGTCCCACCAGCCATCCATGTATGCTTCCCCTAAACCAAGCGACCCTTCGGATAGAACCCTCCGGTACAATTTTTCGTTATGGACTTTTATATCCCAAGGATTATCCCCATTTATCGTAATTCCCGCTGTTGCCGCAATTTGCGTAATGGTTTCTTTTGCGCCCATTACCCACTCCTTTTGAAAGTTCCAGTTAATGCGGGTATAATAACATTAAACAATGATAAGTCAAGATAAAACGGCGTAGTTACGCGCCGTTTGATTTGATTTGAAACATCACTGTCCTAGCTTGAGTGAGACGATATGTAACGCCACTCTGATTCCCGGATTAGTTTCAGATTATATGGCAAGCCAATCCATTTTAAGAAGGAAAACCGATTGAACCAAGAAAGAGATTGAGTAAGAACTCCGGTAATATCCGGATAATACCATTTTACCCAGTAAGAAGCGACGCTAGGAAGAAGATGATGTATATTTTGCAAATTCTCCCCGAAAGAAAATGGGGCTAGCATCCATACATCCGTGCTGTCCCCGGTCTTTCTATCTTCATATGGCTGGGAACCCCATGTATGCGATACCGAATTCACGGATAATGTTATATGCAAAATCAGGAAAACCCTAAAAAATCCCGCGAGCAATACGGCTTTGAACCCCTCCGTAACCGCAAAACCATCGCCGAATACAAACCCCAAACTCCCTACGATAAAAAATGGGCCGAATAAGCTAAGCATATAAAGCGGACGATAAAATTTCTCTTGAATGGCGAATAGTTTATTCGAATCAAAACCACTAGAAAACATTTTCCAGATTCTTTCGTTGTACTTATAGGGCGTTACTAGCCACCCTATATGAGAACGCACAAATCCCTCAACCGCCGTGTGGGGATCTTCTTGTTCTATTTCCGTACGCGCGTGATGTATTAAATGTTCCGTTGCCCATTTTTTTATAGTGCCCTGACATGACAAAGCTCCGCAAAACAGCAAAAAACATCCAAAAATTTTTCCGCACTCAAAAGCTTTATGCGTAGCATAACGATGATACCCCATTGTGATGCCGAATAACCCTGAAATTATCAATAGTGCGAAGGCAAGCGCCCAGGTCGCCACGCCAAACGCCGAAAATCCCAAAAATATCAGCAGATGCAATGCCCCAAAAAGACCGACTGTCACAAACAGAAGCCCCAAAATATCGGCTGTTCTTAACGCCTTCGACTTTCGCTTCCTTTTATAGTACTTGTGATCTATTACTTCGCCCCTATATTTTCCGTGATGATAACGATTTGTTACCGCCAAAACGAAAATACCGCAAAAAAATAACGCGCAAAATACTGCCATCAATCCCGATTCCAAAATATGAAATCTAGGCAAAGCTTCCCCTATAAGCACATACAGGAAGTATGCTGTAGCCGTATGCAGAGAAATAAGCCCCAAAATACTGAATGACGCCAATCTTTTTTCATTTGTTGTGATTACCCTTGCGAACTCCGCCTCTCGCAAAATGCCACCTCCTTCGATGATAAATTAGGATATAAATTGTCAAATAACTTAATTTTTACATTACCACATAACTTTGCAATTAAAAACCCCCGTTTATTGGGGGTTAAATTTTACCGGAAAAACTCAAAGGTTAATCCTAGTTACCCGGAACTTTTTTCGCAAAAAATTTGTAAATTTCTTCATATAAAGCCCTGATTGGATTCGTAATGGGATCGAAAACTTCCTGATGATGCCTGACCACAATCGTAGTCGTTTCGCACCGTTCAAGCACTAATTCCGCGGTTTGACCCAAAGTAATCTCGCTGAATGATCCGCCCCTCGAACTTCCCATTATAACCACATCGAAATCTTTCGACATTTCTAGAATACGATCGGCTACTACGCCTGCATGAATTATCCGGATATCGCCCGCAAGGTCTTCCGGAATCCCTATATCTCTCAAATCTTTTTCGATTTTCTGTCTTGCCGACCCCTTTTTATCGTCATCAATCACAAGAAATGTCGGCTTTCCATCGAAAAATTTCGAAAATGCCGTTACTGTTTCAGCAAGTAACCTATTGTTCTGATTGTGAGATTTTACCCTGAAAGGAACAAGTACCCGAACGGGATTTCTCGCGCCATCGTTTATCTTTGAAATTATGAGATCGCAACGAACTTCCTGAAGAACATGGTGAAATTGTCTTATGGATAATACTCGACGACGCAGTTCCCTAAGCTGTTCGTACGGAATAATCAGGATATCGGGGTCATAGCGCTCGACCATCGCGACTATATCTTCGCCCTTATCTTGCACTAAGCGTCCCGCACCGGCAAATGAAAGATCTTCTCTTTCCCGAAAAAAAATCTCCAACGGCGCAAAATATGCTTGGAAATAACGGGAAAGTCGATCGTCGTATTCGCCCTGATTCTTATTAGCTCCGGAGTCCGCATAGCAGAAAAATTTAGCGCCTTGCTTTCTAATAGAAGCGATTGCGGAGACGAATTTAAGCATAAAAACTTTCCTGTGCTCTGTAATCGCCGAGGAATCTGGCAAAACACAATGCACCTTAAACCTAGACCTCGTGTCTCGCCTTGCCTCTACACCGTAAATCGTTGAGGAATCGATCTCCTCTATTTCCTTAATCATTGCGTAACGGCTGTAAAGGATTACCCCTAGAAACAGCCACCCAACCCCAAATAGCACCCCGAGAGGACTAACATGCCACATAAACGCTATCAACGCACCATAGACAAAAACTATTGAATACGGATATCCCGGAATCGGAAATATTTCTAGGTATGGGTAGAATGGTAAGGTGTAGACCTTATTGGTCTGTAAGGCCTTTTTTCTTCTTCGCAAATCGGCATACGCGAGATGCAATAACCCGAACAGAAACATAAAAAGAACATCCGCCACTACCGCGATGTCTTTAAGCGGCATAACTGCCGCCATAAGCAAAATTAAAAATCCGGAAATCACAATTCCAAATGTTGGAGTGCCAAATTTAGGATCTATCCTATCGAGCAATCTTGGAATGCTTTGGTGGCGTGCCAGCGCTAAAAATGCGTGACTCGAAGAATATATAGTGGCATTCAGCGCTATGAACGCTACAATAATCCCCGCGACGAGAATTGCCGGAAAAAGAATCGTGCCGAGCTTAAACTTTGAAGATGCCGCTATAAGCGCGCCCTCTTTCGCGTCAGCAAGATACGACGCGCTCGACAAGTCGGATGCGTGAACGCCAGCTATAGCAACGAATGTAACTAGCAAATAGATTGAGGTGATAACCAGAAGTCCTATTATTATACCGCGTTTCAAATCTTTCGGATTTCGAACTTCCTCACCGGCTTGAGCTCCAACTTCAGACCCCTGAAATGCCAGATAAAACATTCCCATCCCGGAAAAAACACCCGAAAATCCATACATGAAAAAGTTATCAAAATTTTTCGCGCTTGCCTCTATGTCGCTCGCGGAAGTTAAAAGGCCGAGCGCCACAAATAACGCAAGAATTCCAATAGCGCCAATAGCGCCGTACTTGTTAATTCTTCCGGTAAATTTTACTCCGAGATAATTGACTATGCTTAAAACGATAATAATTGAAATAGCAAAGACCTTTTCCCCTACCGCCGCCTGCGGGAGATAATTGAGGAAAGTGTAATTCAAATAAAACCCCAAACTTATCGCGTACACCCCGCACGCCACGGAATGAGCCAGCCATGAAATCCACCCGCATATATGGCCTCCGAAATTTCCAAGCCCCTGTCGTATCCATTGCTGTCCTCCGCCCACATCCGGCAAAGCGCTTGAAAGCTGTGCGTAGCGAACCGCAGTCAAAAACTCAAGTGCCGCATCCGCCGCTATGACAATCAACACAGCCGCGCCAGCTAACGCAATCGCCGGACTCAAGAGGGTAAAAAGACCGCCGCCGATTGTAGCGGCAAACACAATGAATATTACATCCGTCTGCGACAGTACTGGTCTTAACCTTTGGGCTCCAGCATCTGACATTTAGACATCTCCTTTTCTGGATAAGAAATATTTTCCCGAGGATTTTCAAAGATCTTATTATATAGAATTATACAAGATAATACTAAAAAGTCAAGCAAAATTCCCGCGTGCAAAGTGCGCGGGAATTTTGCTTGCGTGTTGTAAATAGCACGCTATCTTAAAAATTTAGCCACATTCGCGTTGTGATCATCCAATGTCTTTGAGAATATTGTTTCCCCATCCGGGGTTGAAATGTAATACAAAAATTCGGTTTCGAACGGATTCACCGCCGCGTTTATGGCGTTTAACCCCGCATTGTTTATTGGCGTTGGAGGAAGACCCCGATAAAGATAAGTGTTATAACGCGAGTTTATCAGTTTGTCTTCGCTTGTAAGTTCGCTCCCCTTTTTACCCGTTATGTAAATAAGGGTCGCATCTACTTGTAGCGGCATACCTATTTCGATGCGCTTCCATAGAATTCCCGACGCAATTCGCATATCTTCGTAGGTTTTCACCTCTTTCTCTAGTAGAGAAGCCATCTTAACCGTATCGTAGAGAGTCCTGCCGTCAGCTTTTATTTTGACTCGTGTCGCATCGGGTACCTTATCTGAAAAATTTACCAGCATTTTTTCCATTATGGAATTTAAGTCGGGAGATTCTTCGAATATGTATGTGTCCGGAAAAAGAAATCCGTCGATAGTGGCATCTTCCGGCAAATCAAGCAAAAAATTGAGGTTGAATATTCTATGCACCAGCGCGGGAGATACATCCGCCGCCTCCACAAGCTCTCCTTTATTTAATTCAAAATCAGATTTTATAAAAAGCTCCTCCATCTGGCTCGTTGTGTAGCCCTCGGGTATTGTAACTTTAACCTGCTTTATCTTTCCCGTCTTTAACTCTTCCACTATCTCCGGCATCGTCATTGACGGGGAAAGTTCGTAATAACCCGCCTTTAAGTTGCCTGATTCCTTGTTCCAAACTATGTAAAAAGTAAAGTAAAATTCACTGTCTATGACCCCCTTCGCCTTCAATTCCCGAGAAATATCCCCCGCGCTCCATCCGCTTTGAACTTCAAAATCAATAATATCGCGGCTTGCCAGGTCCGCGGCGCTTTTAGAAACAGTAAGGAGATAAAGCAATCCGCCTATGGCTATAAGGTCGAATGCGATCGCGAGTATTAGCGATATCTTAAACACTATTCTCATAGTATATGTAAATTATACCAGTTCGTAAAAAATAAGTAAAAAACCGTGTAGCCGCCGTTTATAAAAGCCCCGATATTACGGGGCTTACTGCCAGTCCTTTCTAATAAACTCTTTTTTAATCCATGCGACTGCTTCGTAGCCGTTCATCGCTCCAAATAAAATGCCCCACGCGGCTTTTCGTTCGCATTCAGTATTTTTGTCGCAGACCTTTTCTGTTTTTATCTGCGCTTTTTTCACGCCGTTTTCCGACTTTCCGCTTTTTACTTCTACCTTGAATTTAACTCTGAAAAATCTTTTATCCAAAGTTCCGTCTTTGTTTGTATATTTTAATATCTTGCCGATAACTTCTTCGGATGTCATATTAATGAAAAGCAAATGCCAGCAACTATGTTTTCCGCTTTCGTTGGGCCATCTGATTTCGGGGTATAAGTTGAACTCTTGTAAATTTTTTACCGGCGCTTCCGTAAATCTTGATCGAGGTATTATATGATGAGGACCGCGATGGTCAAAAATCCAGCTACACGGCGGAAAGGTCAGCTTATCCATTTATAGACCTCGCGTAACTTACTTTTCTTTTACACTCGATTGGGCACGCATTATCAGCCACTTGTGAAAATCGAGGTAATCAATCGGATCTATTTCATCTTCGGAAAAACCAAAATATTCAGGCGTGAAGCTGAAAATATTTCCGTTTTCATCCACTTCGATATGAGATAGCCAAAATCCGATTTTTGGAACTAGGGCGAGAGTCGCGTGAAACTCGTCTTCGTCTTTCATGCAAGGCACAAGAAAGCCAAGAATGTCCCTGTCGAACATCGCGAAAGAGATATGCCAATTTCCAAGAATCGCCACGCGGGGATAGCCCTTTCCTTTGCTTGTTCGATTTCTAATTTGATTTATATGCTTCTCAAGTTTTCTTGACAGCGAATCCCCGGATCCGCCTCTCGGGTGTATCACATAGTAATAAACTCCCTCGACAATCCGATGCCCATACTGACTGCCCAAAAATTCCAAGTCATCCCGTTTGTCGCAAAGTTCCTTCACGAAATCAAATTGCTGTTGCCAGCCGTCGTGATTGCCGTCAATCATATATGTTTTCCCGCATCCGCAACCCTCGCCGCACGAACACTCGCCATTTACTTCAAGGTGCGGGTACCTGTCGCGCGCGTAATCAAGCTGTTCCCAGGGATCCGGGGTTGTAACATCCTTATCATGCCCTTTATACCCGCCGAATGCGGGACCGTCATGAACATCTCCGCCATTAAACGCGTGCCGTATCCCGCGCTCCGAGGCGATCTTATACGCCTTATGCAAAATTCCTACCTGCTGATGCTTACTTGTGAGGTGAGAGTCGCTTACAAGCAGGGCAGATGTTTTTTCGGGGCGTGGAAATTGAGCGGATGAAAAATTCGTTCTTCGGCTTTGTTGAAGATAAACTCGCTTCTTATCTCCGGGAAGGTCAATAGGATAGCCCAATTCTTTTAGACGGCTAATCGCTTCTTCTATTCGCTGTCTGCTTAGTTGCCTTCTCTTGCGGGACATTTCTCCAATACTCAAACCAAAACTTGAAGCGTTGTTGAGCCATTTAAGAATTTCTTTCTCGTCGGAGGAAAGCTCTTTCTTGTTAAAACTCGGATAGGGCTCCAGATGTTCGGTTTGCGAGTAATCGGCGTAAGGATTCAGGTTTATAAATCTATAAGACACTTTCGGCCTGCCGTTCTTATCTTTTTGCTTCAGGTCTATATCGATTACGCAAACTCCTATATCCGGATGAACTGGCGCCTGCTTATTCCGCTGACGAGCCATTTGCGTATGCATGGAGGGAATCATGACAAGATCGCCCTTGCCGTCATTCCAATAATCAGGGGCGAGTCCCGCCCTATGCATTCCCGCAACCAGCAAAATATCGGGGTGCTTATAAAGTGAACGCGCTATCTTTTCAGGACCGTATGATTTTCCGTCGGGTCCGTTGTCCTGATACGGGTTCATTGCCATTACTTCGGTCCCTTTAATATCAAAAATATGCCCTTGATCTCCGCAATAAACAAAATCGTCCCGCCTCTGGCATATATCTTGGATTATGCTATATCCCTTTTCGTTAAATGTAAGGTCGCACCTTCCTGAAATAATGTAGGTTTTAACGCCCTTTCCTGAAGTTGGAAATTGCTCAACAACAAAATTTCTCTGCTCGTTTGGGGTGCGAAGATATACATCCTGACGAACTGAAGCGCGCGCGGAACCTTTGTCGGGTTTTCCGACAAGTAAGTTTCCCACAACAACATTGAAGGTTGTTCCTAGCTGTTTGAAAATATTTTCATATACCCCCCTTAGAAGGCACATCTGCTGTTGGATACTGCCTATCCTAGTTTCCGCTATCACTCCGATGCGGAAGTGGTCCAACGCTTCACTAATGTCTATATGGGTAGTTCCAAACTCTTCCGCTTCCGTAAGTAGACGGATGGTTTCGTTCGGCTTGTCATAGGCAATCTTATACCCCTTCTTTGAAAGGGAATCGCCAAGTATGATTACATCTTCAGAGCTAACATCCAGCGACTTCGCCAGAAAGCTAACTTCCGGCTCGCTATGTTTTGAAAGAAGACCAAGAAGTTTGCTTTCATCAAATGAAAGCCTTTTTCCGTTTTCCCCGCTGTTAGGCATAAGATTCAACTCCTTTGTGAATTTTTTCCTTGCAGGATTATTAAATTTTTAATGAACTTTGAATTACAAAACTGGGTCAGACGCCAAAACATCTTCTAAAAAATGTGTCTCTTAAAAAAAATATTCACTCGAAAAGAATAATACCACAGGGGTCTGACCCCGTTTTGCAATTCGCACTGAACTTTTTAAGGGCTCAAAATCATCAGTAAATTATACACTAAAAATAAATATCCCCAACATTCAAGCTGGGGATAAAAAAAATTACCCCGGGCTTGTTTGGGAGCCCAGGGTAAATCTAATCTATTTCGCCGTGCGCGGTCTTCCGCGCGGCTTTTTAATGGTCAGGCAATCCCTGACCAATAGGCCCCTGAAATTTGGGCCGAAAAGCGTAGAGAAGCAACCCTCTCTATCTTTTTCTAACGCCGATCTTATTAACTCCTGGGTGCTACACCAGGAGAATCTCCTGGATCGCATCTGCGCGCTTCTCAGAATCTCCTCGCAGAATTTTGGGTAATTCCAGAGCATTGACTCGCCGCACGGCGATTCCAAATGCTCCCATAATTCCTCGCCAACATTGTATCTAATAAAATCCAAGTACTCTTTGCTAGTTGGTCTTTCTGCCGAAATAAACTCATCAAAGCCCCTTCGGCCATCTCCATTCCTCGACTTCTCTGCCGTGTCGAGGTCTAAACTTCGATAGCGCAAAGAGGATAAAGGCAGCAGGTTGAATTCCTTTTTCGCCTTGCCCCTTGCTTGAACCAGGGCGTCGCTTGCCCGCTTGCACAATTCGCAGGCAAACTCGGCTGGATTTATGCCATCCAGCAATGGAAAGGATTTGATTATGATAAAAATTACATCCTCGAGCTCTCTACGCCTTTCGGGATGCTCTGAAGAAAAAAAATCAACGGCATCATTCCACTCGCGCATAATACGAGTGACTGGAATAGGTGCCGACTGTCGGGGTCTGCTGACCCCCTTTAAAATTGCTGGGGTCATTTTTACTCCTTTTTTTGAATCCCCAAGCAAATCTACACGATATTCAAGTAAATATCGTGTAATTTACTTCTTGAAAAATTATAACACATAAAATAGAAATATGCAATAGATACGAAATTTTTAACGCTTTTAGCTTCGGACTAAAAAAATAGCCATGTACGAAGCTGTATCTAGCTATTTTTTGATATATCTAATCTTTCTCGCCGATGAAATCATCTATATCAAGGTGCTCTATAAGATCCGCGAAAGCGGACATTTTTTTGATATCCGAATCCGTAACTTTCTTGCTTCTCTTTACCCGATCACTATCTCCGCCGCTACCTCCTCTTATCAGCTGACCATTTTTTTTTCTGCCATATCTATTCAAAACTTTCTCCGCGACAAATATTGGCGCGTTTGCCCGCATAGCAATCGCGATACCATCGCTTGCCCGCGAGTCAAGCTCGAAATAATTACCGCTGTTTTTGAAAAAAATTTTTGAAATAAAAACATCCCCGCTAACGCCGTATATGAAAACTCGCTCTACCGAAACTCCCGATGAACTGATAAGTGATTTGAACAAGTCATGAATAAGCGGCACTTCGCTTTCCCTGTTTGAAAAAGTCAAGACAATAGCGTAGGCCTCGTATGGAACTATCCATACGAGCAAATAAACTGCATCGCTTTCGGCGTCTTCTGTTTTTAGAATAACTGCCAATTGCCCGTTTGAATTCTTTTTTCCTATGTGGTCCACCATCATTCTTATCATAGCGAACGAACTCCTTTATGAAATTGTTAAAATGCGAATTATACTTCTTACAAATTATCACAAAATATTAATCCAAACAACTTTTTAGCCAGCTAGACGCATATTTTCTTAAAATTTGCGTAAAATTAAACTCCCGCGCGAAATTTCGCGTGGGAGTTTTGATTATAATACTATACTTCCGGGAAGATCCCAAGAAGTGCGGATATGCCCATCCTGGAAAAAAATGAAATTCCGCACATAGTTCGAACTCCCTTCCACGGTTAGACAATTCGAAAGGCAAAGGTTTTGCCCGCCGAAGTCGTAAATTTGAGCTCCGTATGAAAGAGTCCGAATCAATGTCGCCCTTCCTGCGATCATACTCTTTATATCCACAATCTGATCTTCGGCGAGCATCATATCTCGCCTTACTAAAACTCCCACCTCTTCATTCCTGCTCGCCTCTTCTTTCGGAGCGTTAACCGGCCTGATAGTCAACTGCTCCGCTTTGTTTTCCCTAGCAAAGCTGACTAAATTGGCAACTTCTTCACCTGAATCGATAAATCCTTTCAGCATTGTGCAAGTTAACCGCACCGATAAACCATGACCGTGCAAAAACTCTATCAATGCCTTAAGGTCAATGTAATCCTTTTGGTACGGCAGATATATCTGCCTGTTTTTTTCCGGTTCGTAATGCACAATTGAAACTGCTATGGTCGTCATCCCCCCACAACCGTACCAATCCTTCAAATACTGGGAGTACTCTTTAGGTTTTTTCGCCATCATAATACCATTTGTCTGCAACTCGATAAGTGGAAAATCGTAACGATTCATCGCAACTAGGAAATCCGATATCTGCGAAGGGAAGAGCGTCGGCTCCCCCTTTCCGGTTATAAGAACCGTACTTATGCCATTGACCTGCGCCAAATGGCATGCCTTATGAAAATTCCTCCAATTTACCTCTGGTGGTTTTCCCAGAGGCACGCCGAGCGGCTGTGTCATTTTGCTTATACAAAACGGACATCGCGCGTTGCATACCTCGCTTCCCGCGATTATAGTAAATATTCCGTCCATTCTTCTCCTCCCTGTTTCCAATTCTCGTATGAATATTACAACAAATCATAGGCAAAAGTCAATATAGTTAGGTAATGTGTACACACATATGGCGGTTTTCCCTATGCTTAGAAAATGCCGTTATATCGCGTGCGTTGCCGTCCAAACATAAACGCGCATTAAAAAACAAGCCATTCTGCGCGGCTTGTTTACATAAATTTTTTCAAAAATAACTATTTGTTATATATCGCAAACAATATAATACTGCCGACAGCACACCAAAGAATGCCTACAATAATAAGGGCGACAATATTTTCGGTTGCGTTAGGATCAAAAATCCATGTCGCGCCACTTGTGTTTACGGAACCCACTTGCCAACGGTAATCTTCTGTCGGAGGATTGTGAGTTTCGATGTAGGAAACTAAAACACCATAATCCAACCGCGAATATCCAATGTAAACAAGGTTTATTTGTCCTATAGAAGTACTGCGACCTAAACCGCCAAAATCTCCATTCACCTTTTTCACGATGAGATATAAAGGTTTTGACTCATCTATCGCGCTTGCGAATACTACCGGGCTTGATACCGCTTCCTTTTTCAATCTCCGCAAATCAACAAAATCACCGTCATTTTTCTCTTCGAAATTTAATTCTGGATATCTGACCCGCAAGGGGCTTTCAAAAATAACTTTTTCTTCTTTTGTTTCGAAATCAGCTTTTTGATACAGCAAGTAAAACCCAAATATAGAAACTACGATCCAAGCGATAATTACAATCCATTTCAAACCCATATAAACATTTAACCTCCCACAAGCGACTTAAGAATATGAAAGCATAATTTTTCTCAAAAATCAATGTCGGATAAAATATCAGCCCCTTGGTAGTGGCCGCGCAAAATTCAAACTTCCATATTCACTTTGTCAACAATTAAACAAGATATGAAACTACCGGGGTCTGACCTCGGTATCGCTACCCTCCATATTCGTATTAGATTATTTTAAGTAATACAAAAGGTACCTTGCGGTACCTTTTGCCAGGCAATGAGACTATTTAAAGTCCCTGCTCGGCCAGGGATTACGCCGGTCGGGGTTATTACCCGAGGAAGCGTATCATTTATATTATACACTATGTGAATATTCTGTCAATACTTAGCATATTGACGCATTGATTGAATTATTTTATAATCATAACATAAAAAGAACCTGCTTTTTAACAATTTGCCACAATATGCGCGCATACGCGTAATGGAGGTATTGAATGATACTGCCTTTAGTTCCAGTTGAGTCGTTTTTTGATTCTGTTCTTGCGGCTGATATTTGGCCTAAGAGCATCTCACGAAATGAAATTTTTATGTACCAGCTTAAACTACGCAAAGAGCTCAAAGAATGCTTAGACGGCGTATTTGATTCTCTGCCGCGGCCGGATATACCGCTAGAAACAGCAATCGCGGAAGGATACATAACAGAAGAACAAGTGACGAAACTTTACACGGCCCTAAGCGACTTACTCGCGGACGACCGTGACTATAAACGCCTTATTCTCTATCTTCCGTTTGAATTATTGCCAAACAAAATACGGCATCATTACGAAAAAAAACTTCAGCAAGCCCTAGAACGATTCGGCAAAATATATATAGATGCGTGGAAAAACCTTCTTTACACGCACGATGTGCGCGCCAATTTTGTAAATGGCGATGTGCTTGAAGTAGAACGACGGATCGGCGACTTGCCGCGAGTGGTAAAAGCGGCTCACCTCATACCTAAACTTGTTCAAAACGGCTTACTCACGGTTGAAGAGGTCGTCGCGCTAATGGAAAATAGCGATGACGAAATATTAAAGAATAGCATTGCCGCCGCGCTTTCCGTTGTTGCGAACATTGGGGCGAAGACGCGGAAGCAAAAAATAAACGCAATACCGATGGCCATAACGCTTGCGTCTGTTCAAACCGAACTGGATAAAAGATTCTCTCAAATAGAATCCGAAGATTTCGGCGATATTATGCCCAGACGCAAAGCATGGCTGAAAAAAAAGAGCCGGCAAGAAACAATCTGGTATATGGGGGAACATATAAGCATGGCGATTGTCGAGGATGGATTTTCCCCCGAAGTTGCCATGACTTTCCTTACTCACGATGCAAAATCGGCAAGCCGCCAATCGTTGATTGAAGGAATTGGGAAAGCAATCGAATTCATTGCGTCAGCCGACTTTAGAAAAGCGCAAGTGCTATATACGCAATATGAAGCGACTCTGCTCAATCTCTGGAAAAACGATCCAGAAACGAGAGAGACGCTCTCAAAAACTTTCCGCCGCTTTCGCCAGCTACTCATTATCCGCGACGAACAACTGGCGGAACTCAATATCGTCATTCCTAAATTGGCTGGTCCGTTTTCTGAAAACCTGAAATTCATGAAACAGGAAATGGATGAAATACGAGCGATGGCCGCGTCCATCGAGCAAAATCCGGAACTGTTTAAGCTCATATATCCGACAGTTCTCATATTTGGTTCCCGCCTCAATGGATATGGCCAGCAAGACGCGGATATTGACCTTGGCGTATGCGTGAGACCGAGAACATCTTTCGCTAAACGGGCAAGGTTAAAAGAGTTGCTTAAAAAAACTTTCACGCACGAAAAGATTAGAGCCGATGAAATCGTTGAATTTTGGCTGGAAGAAAAAAATGGCCGGCTCAAAGTCCGCGATTTTGCGGAATCGGATGTATCTCTTGGTCAAAGCTACTGGACTCATGTTTTATTTGGCGCCGCTGGGGAAGAAATGAGGGTTTTTCGTAAATCCGTTGGCGCTTTGTGCACCGCAACGGCGACCTGCCTATCGGCAGGCAGGATTCTTTTTTTGGTCATAAGATTACTTTATCAAATCCTTATTAAAATATCCAATGCTTTGATGATTTTTGCTATAACCCCAGAAAACTTTTCAGTTGCCTATTGGCACAGGCAGGTTTAATGACCGAATTCTTGTTCAAAGAAATGAGAGTTATAAAGTACTGGTAATCCAAACTCTCGTCCCATTCTAATACAATCTTCAATCCTTGCCTCGCTAATAATAAGAATAGCAACAGGGCTTATTTTTGCGGCGTCAACCCAAACTTCAACTCTCTGCCCACTTTGTTTTTTTAAAGCATCGTCAAGTGAAGTCGCAATAAATTCTTGGAATCGTCTTTCTAAAACTCTTTTCCCTAGGTGTGTATGAGAACCTACATCTTTAGAAAACCATGCCGTAGCCTGTTTGGGATCGTAAATAAAACCAGCCTCAATCGATTTAGTGCTACTCTGGAAAATATCACCTTTTATCCGTAAAGAATTTGCAGTAGTACATACCTCGGCAACTTCATTTTTTGTTTCTACTAAATTTCTCAAACTTTTTAGATCTGAAGAGTGAACAAGGACATATCCGCCATTATTTTCAGCAATATTACTTATAGGATTTTTATCTCTAAGAATATCGCGAATCCCTGTAATTTTAACACGCAACTCTTTATTTTTGATATCAAGACTGGCAATCAACCCTTCATATTCAGCTAATATTGCCTGAAGTTCATAAAATGCGTCGAGAGAAAAATACTGCGTTTCCAACGATGCCGCCTCAATACTAATTGCATCGAGGGTTTCCCCAGCTTCTAACATCGCTACATCAACAAACTCCCCTAGTTCGCCCGGAGATAATTCCATGTCCAATTCGGAAACTTCGTGCAGGATCTTCGGTCTATATTTCTCAAATCTTTCCATATTTTCTCTGATTGATTTTTTTTAAAACATCCAAAATACGCTTCGATTTTTTATTGAGGACCAACAACTTTTTTGCACTTATAATTTTTTCTCTATTTTTCATAAATTATTTCCGTTCTAAATATTTCTTAAGATTCTCTCCCTCTTCCTTAATGTGTCTCCTCGCGGCAGAAGTTTTAACAATAAAATTTACAATTTTGTCGAAAAATTTATTGCCATACTCGACATAACTGACTAGCCTAGATTGATTATCAGAAATTTTTTCAACTCGAAAATACGCTTTCCCAGT